>Ga0209396_1000018_pt1 | contig 279234 bp, 227 predicted proteins | sample GOMGulsemesocosm_6_FD_184638 | JGI IMG/M metagenome (GOLD analysis project Ga0209396, IMG submission 184638) | Methane-oxidizing microbial communities from mesocosms in the Gulf of Mexico - GOM8C Gulf of Mexico (SPAdes) (version 2) | ecosystem: Environmental > Aquatic > Marine > Cold seeps...
ATGGACAAAGAGTTCCAGAAGATATTAAAGTTGCAAATGCTGAAAAACTCGTTACGCTAGCAGATAAAATGGCAACAAAAACTCAAATAAATAACCCAATTACATGGCGAACAGCACCGACATCTGCAAATGCTGTTGTATACTAAATAAATTGATGGGTTTTTTCGCAAGAAAAGAGAAATACGATAGATGAATGATCAAGCAAGTGGCCTAAGAAAAATGAAAGACTCACAACAAGTAAAAGTCATCGCGGTCTCAGGGGGGAAAGGTGGAGTTGGTAAAACCAACGTATCACTCAATACTGCTATATCTTTAGGTCAATTAGGTCAAAGAGTTTTAGTTTTAGATGCCGATTTAGGTCTAGCTAATGTTGATGTTATGCTAGGTTTACGAGTCAAACGTAATCTGTCACATGTGCTTTCTGGTGAATGTGAATTAGATGATATTATCATTAAAGGCCCTGCCGGAATAAATGTTATTCCAGCTACGTCTGGTACACAGTCTATGGTTGATTTAACTCCAGCTGAACATGCAGGATTAATTCGCGCTTTTAGTGATATGAACACTAAGTTTGATGTATTAATCGTTGATACAGCTGCAGGCATTTCTGATATGGTTTTAAGTTTTTGTCGTGCCTCTCAGGATGTTATGTTAGTCGTTTGCGATGAACCAACATCAATCACAGATTGTTATGCCTTAATGAAACTATTAAGTCGTGACCACGGTGTTTTCAAATTTAAAGTCGTCGCAAATATGGTACGTAGCCCTAAAGAAGGGCAACAACTATTTGGTAAACTCTCTAAAGTTACCGATCGATTTTTAGATGTCGCATTAGAACTTGTTGGTGTAATCCCCTTTGATGAAAACATCAGGAAATCGGTAAGAAAACAACAAGCTATTGTTGAAGCATACCCAAATTCACCTGCTGCAATAGCTTTTAAGTCTCTTGCGGGTAAATTAATTCGATGGCCGGTTCCTAAACAACCTTCAGGTCATTTAGAGTTTTTTATTGAACAATTATTAGAACATTAATAATTATTAAATATCAGCTAAGAGTGTTTTCATGCATAAATACTCTCTTATTAACCTAATTAACAACGAGTGAGCTATAGTGGTAAAACCAAATGCTTACAGTATTCGACCTGACAAATCTGCGATTATCGCGAAACACACTGTTTTAGTTAAACGTATTGCTTATCATTTATTAGCAAGATTACCAGCTAGCGTGCAAGTTGACGATCTTATCCAATCAGGCATGATTGGTCTTCTTGAAGCTTCAAATAATTTCGACCACGGTAAAGGTGCTAGTTTTGAAACCTTTGCTGGTATCCGCATTCGTGGTGCTATGCTTGATGAAATACGCCGCGGAGATTGGACTCCACGGTCTGTTCATAAAAATAGTCGCATGGTCAGTGAGGCAATAAAAACGCTAGAAGCAAGCTTAGGCCGAGATGTTACTGATATAGAAGTTGCTGAAAAACTTGATATTTCGTTAAATGACTACCATCATATTCTTAGTGAGGTTAGTTCAGGTAAAATATTGGGTATTGAAGATCTTGGTGTTGGTGAAGATTCATTAGCAAGCATGGAAGATGTTAATAATAATGATCCCTATGAAAACATTGAACAAATAGTTTTTAAAAAATCGTTAGCAGACTGCATTTCCACTTTACCTGAACGCGAAGCTCTAGTACTGTCACTATATTACGATGAAGAGTTAAATCTTCGGGAAATTGGCCAAGTTCTTGACGTTAGTGAGTCTAGAGTTAGCCAAATTCATAGCCAAGCAATGCATCGATTAAAAGCACGTATGCAATCTTGGAAAAGTTAAGTAGAATATACATATAATTCGAATTTTAAAATGTTCTGACCGGAGGGTGCCTTGGATAAAAATATGAAAGTTCTTGTCGTTGATGATTTTTCAACCATGAGACGTATCGTGAAAAACTTGTTACGTGATTTAGGCTTCACTAACATTTCAGAAGCAGATGATGGTAGTACTGCTTTGCCGATGTTAAAAGAAGGTTCTTTTGACTTTGTTGTAACTGATTGGAACATGCCTGGCATGCAAGGTATTGATCTACTGAAAGCTATTCGTGCTGACAGTAACCTATCTCATATTCCGGTATTACTAATCACTGCTGAAGCAAAGAAAGAGCAAATCGTTATGGCAGCTCAAGCAGGTGTTAATGGTTATATAGTTAAACCATTCACAGCGGCAACTTTAAACGCTAAGTTAGATAAAATATTTGAACGTTTAGGTTAATTCTTTAGTTAATTAGTTAATTAATCTATGCGTGAGGGCGTTGCATGAGTGTGAATACAAGTGTCCATGTTTCATTGGAACAAGCAAAATTATTAGTGGAATATTTGGAAAGTGATCAGCAAGAAAAAGCTGATGAGTTAGTTTCGGAAATTCAAAACCCGATTAATTCAGAGTTATTTGCTGAAATTGGTAAATTGACTCGGCAGTTACACGACTCACTGATGAATTTTCAATTAGATTCACGACTTAATGATTTAGCTACTGCAGATATTCCTGACGCTAAAGAACGGCTAAATTACGTTATTACTCGCACAGAAGAAGCGGCTAATAAAACAATGGATGCTGTTGAATCTATTTTTCCTGTTGTTGATACCATACAGAAGCAAATAAAAACCGTTAATCCGTTATGGCAAAAGCTAATGCATAACAAGCTAGAAGTAACTGAATTTAAAAGCTTGTGTATCGATATAGATTTATTATTAACAACAACTGACAAAGAATCAGTGCGTATGCATGATTTAATGACTGATGTTTTAATGGCGCAAGATTTTCAAGATTTAACCGGTCAGGTTATTCGTAAAGTTATTGATCTAGTTCGTGAAGTTGAAGATAGCTTAATTGGTATGCTAACTGCTTTTGGCATAGCTACACCGAGCCCTTCTCAAGTGAGTAAGCCAAAAGTCGGAGATAATCTCGTCGAAGGACCTATCGTCAATGCAGAAAGTCGAGATGATGTAGTGGCTGATCAAGACGATGTTGATGATCTTTTATCAAGTTTAGGATTTTAATAGGAGTTGTTGGATGTCATTTGAGCAAGATGAAGAGATTCTTCAGGATTTTTTAATTGAAGCTGGAGAAATACTTGAAACGCTTTCAGAGCAGCTTGTAGAACTGGAAAATGACCCTGATAATGCAGAGTTATTAAATGCTATCTTTAGAGGCTTCCATACCATTAAAGGCGGTGCTGGGTTTTTAGCCTTACATAACTTAGTTGAAGTTTGTCACGGTGCTGAAAATATTTTCGATCTTTTACGCTCTGGACAACGCAGTGTTACCTCTGAATTAATGGATGTGATATTACAAGCTCTTGATCTTGTAAATGAAATGTTCGTGCAAGTTCAAAATGGTGAGGCACTTGCTAAAGCGGAACCTGAATTACTTGCAGAATTAGATCGTTTGAGTCAGCCTGAAAGTAGTACACCAGAAGCCGTAGAAGTTACTCCAACAGTAGATACTCCTCCAGAAGAATCATCTTCAACTGATGAAATGTCAGAAGATGAATTTGAACGACTTCTTGATGAATTACATGGCGGTGGTGCAGCTTCTGCTCCTGCTCCTGCTCCTGTGGTTGAATCACCCGCTGCAGACAGTAATGATATATCCGATGATGAATTTGAATCACTTCTTGATGAACTTCATGGCCAAGGAGCTTTCTCTCCAGAAATAGTTGAGAATAAGGATAGTGTTGTAAGTAGCTCTACAAACTCATCATCAGATGAAATAAGCGATGATGATTTTGAAGCCCTATTGGATGAATTACATGGGCAAGGACAGGCACCTAAAATTTCAGTCGATCCTACGCCAAGCGCGCCTCCTGTAACTAAAGCTTCTGTACCTAAAGCACCTAAAGCTCAAGCACCTAAAGCAGTAACACCAAAACCAGTAGTAAAAGCAAAACCAGTAATAAAGGCGCCAGCTAAAGAAAAAGCGCCAGCTAAAGCGATGCAGAGCGAAACAACAGTTAGAGTTGATACTAAACGCCTTGACCAAATCATGAATATGGTTGGTGAATTGGTACTCGTCAGAAATCGATTAACGAGTTTAGGTGTAACAAAAGATGATGAGGACTTAACTAAAGCAGTATCAAACCTTGATGCGGTAACTACCGATTTACAAGGTGCAGTAATGAAAACCCGAATGCAGCCGATTAAAAAGGTGTTTGGCCGTTTTCCCCGAGTTGTTCGAGATTTAGCACGCAGCTTAGATAAAGAAATCAAATTAGTCCTAGAAGGTGAAGAGACTGATTTAGATAAAAACTTAGTAGAAGCATTAGCTGATCCATTAGTGCATTTAGTACGAAACTCTGTTGATCATGGTATTGAAGCACCAGATAAACGAGAAGCTATGGGTAAAGTAAGGGAAGGAACTGTGCTGCTTTCAGCTTCTCAAGAAGGCGATCATATATTATTAACCATCAAAGATGATGGCGCAGGTATGAATGCTGACAAGTTAAAAGAAATCGCAATTGAACGCGGTGTACTTGATGCTGAAGCGGCCGCTAGAATGTCAGATAAAGAAGCTTTTAGTTTGATTTTTGCTCCTGGATTTTCGACAAAAACTGAGATTTCTGAAGTGTCTGGTCGTGGTGTTGGCATGGATGTAGTAAAAACTAAGATCACTCAGCTAAACGGCACCGTAAATATAGATTCTGAGATGGGCGTAGGCACAGTCTTAGAAATTAAAGTGCCACTAACACTCGCTATTCTACCGACCTTAATGGTTATAGTTGGTAAACAAACATTTGCATTACCACTTGCCGGCGTAAATGAAATATTCCATCTTGATTTAACAACAACGAATCTTGTCGACGGACAATTAACAATTATTGTTCGTAAAAAAGCCATTCCACTATTTTATCTAGATCAATGGCTCGTACGTGATTATGTTGATAAACCGAGAGATAAAGGACATGTCGTTATTGTGCAATTGGGTAATCAACAAATAGGCTTTGTTGTTGATAGCCTAATTGGTCAAGAAGAGGTGGTAATAAAACCTCTCGATCGCCTATTACACGGAACTCCTGGGATGGCAGGAGCGACAATTACCAGTGATGGTGGTATCGCCCTGATCATTGATGTTCCTAATATGCTGAAATTTTACTCTAAAAAAACAGTAGTTAATAAAAAATTACGCTCTTAACACTTAATTAAGCCCTATGGAGTTGTAGTAGGGCTTTTCATTGATAAAAATTAAAGAGATAATAAATGCCCTATAAGGTATTGGTTGTTGATGACTCTAGCTTCTTCAGACGCCGAGTCACAGACATTCTAAATAAAGATCCGAACCTTACAGTTATTGATGTTGCCGTAAATGGTATAGACGCTGTTGAAAAAGCCGTGTCTTTAAAGCCAGATGTAATCACCATGGATATTGAAATGCCTTTACTTAATGGCATTGAAGCGGTGAAACAAATTATGGCGAAAGTACCAACGTCCATCTTAATGTTCTCATCCTTAACTCATCAAGGAGCAAATGCAACATTAGAAGCTTTAGAAGCAGGAGCTCTTGATTTCTTGCCTAAAAAGTTTAATGAAATAGCTAAAACAACCGATGATGCCGGAAGTTTACTTCGCCAGAGAGTAGTTGAATTAGCAAAAACTAAAGGAACATTGAGAAGACGAACAACGATAAGAGCTCAAACACCTCGAACCACAGCGCCGACTTCTGTAACTAATTCTCAAAATAAATCAGCAATTCAAGCACGAAGCCCTCTACGCAAATCGAAAGTTGAGGTTGTTACTCGAGACATTATTATTAGTCAGCCATTAAAACGAAGTTCTGGTAAAGAATATCAGTTACTGGCAATTGGCACTTCAACGGGCGGTCCAATAGCATTACAAAAAATATTAACTAAGCTACCACAAAATTTTCCTTTACCTATTATTTTAGTACAGCATATGCCAGCTGCTTTTACTTTAGCTTTTGCTAATAGGCTAAATACACTCTGTAAAATTAACGTCAAAGAAGCAGAACATGGCGATATTTTAAAACCTGGTTGTGCCTATTTGGCACCTGGTGGCCGTCAAATGATTCTTGATGGCACATCAAAATCAGCGAAATTAAAAGTACTTGAAGACAATTCAGAAAAGATTGCTTTCAAACCGAGTGTTGATGTTAGTTTTGGCTCCGCAGCTAAAATATTTGGTGGTTCAGTATTAGGAGTTATTCTCACAGGCATGGGTTCCGATGGTAGAGAAGGCTCTCGAATGCTAAAAGGCAGAGGGGCTAAAATTTGGGCACAAGATGAAGCATCTTGTGTCGTTTATGGAATGCCGCAAGCAGTGACAAATGCCGGGATTTCAGAGTTATCATTATCATTAGAAGATATTAGCGAGAGCATTATCAAGGAAGTTGGCCATGGATAAACTCAGTATTGTAGGGCTATTTGTTGCTCTATCGGCTATATATTTTGGTTTTGTACTCGATGGCGGATCATTCGCTGCATTATTTGAATTACCTGCTTTCATTATTGTCTTTGGTGGCACTTTAGGGGCTGTGATGTTGCAATCATCAGCAGCGCAGTTTTTTCATGCTATTTCTTTATTAAAGTGGATATTTTACCCCCCAAAATATGATATTGACCAAGGTATAGAATCTATTGTTAATTGGTCAGAAAAAGCGAGAGAGTCGGGTTATTTATCCCTTGAAAATATTGCGGAAGAAGAACAAGATTTTTACACGAATAAAGCGCTACACTTATTGGTAGATGGCGTTGAAGTTGATAATTTACGTATTGCGTTGGAATTAGATTTAGATTTATATCGAGAACATAATTTACGTTCCGCTCATGTTTTTGAATCCATGGGGGGCTATAGTCCCACTATTGGAATTTTAGGAGCGGTATTAGGCTTGATACATGCGATGAGTAATTTAACCGATCCAACTTTATTAGGGCAGGGAATTGCTACGGCTTTTATCGCGACTATATATGGTGTTGGCTTTGCTAATTTAATTTACTTACCTGTAGCGAATAAAATAAAAGCCATCATTCATCGACAAACCATGTACCGAGAAATGATTTCAGAAGGCTTGATCGCTATTGCCTTAGCTGAAAACCCTCATGCGATTGAAAATAAACTATCGGCATTTAGGCTAGAGCAATGAATCGGTTGAGGAAACGCCGGCACTATGTAGAACATGATAATGTAGATCGTTGGTTAGTTTCCTATGCGGATTATATGACACTGCTGTTCGCGTTATTTGTTGTTTTATATGCAATGGCAATGGTTAATGAAGACCCTTTTGAAACCGCAACCGAATCGATAGGTAAAGTCTTTCAGGCGAATGAGGAATTACCTAAAAATCGTGGTCACGGTGATGATATCTTGGATGTTAACTCATCAAAAACCAATAAACGCTTATATGGTAATGGTATTTTAGATGTTGCAGGGCCAGAGCTCGTCGAAGGTGAAGTAACACTTTCTAATGTTTCCGACAGCGAGGTGGGTACTAATTTAACATCGCTAGAAAAAGAATTGCATACTGCCCTATACGAATTAATAGAGTCTGGATTTGCGCAATTACAAGTTGATGGTGATTGGTTAGAGATAGAACTAAACAGTGGTTTACTTTTCCCTAGTGGTTCCTCATCTGCCACCAATAACGCCACCACAATATTAGCAGTAATATATGATGTTATTGGCTCTTCTAGTAATTTTATTCGCGTTAGAGGCTATACTGATGATCAACCGATAAATACTGAAATTTTCACATCTAACTGGGAGTTATCTGTTTTTAGAGCTACGGCTATTTTAAAAGTGTTAGAGAATCTATCACTTGATCCTGCTCGTATGGCCATTGAAGGCTATGGGCAATATTATCCACGAGAAGATAACCGTACAGCGCAAGGGCGCGCACAAAATCGACGTGTAGTCATCGCGATATCAAAATATGGTCTAGAAAAGTCGAACTTACTTGCTACACCGACCATAAGTGTCAAAGATGTAGAGGCGATTAAAGATATCGATAGTCAAGAGGGGGAGATACGTATCATACGGCTCGAAAATGGCGGTATTAGAATCACCACTCGAGAAGATGAACAAGGATAATTTGTCATCTATACGCTTTAAATAATAGGAAATAATTTGGTAGTTTGGACCGTAGCAAATCAAAAAGGTGGCGTTGGAAAAACCACAACCACAATCTCCTTAGGCGGTTTATTAGCCGATCAAGGTTATAAAGTATTGTTGGTTGATACTGACCCTCATGCTTCGTTAAGTTATTATTTTGGCATAGAATCTGAAGATCTAGATCTAAGCGTTTATGATTTGTTTGTACAGGTTGCAAGCAAAGAACAAATTATGCAAAGCTTATGTCCAACACATTATAAAAATATCGATATTTTGCCTGCAACAATGGGCTTAGCAACATTAGATAGATCGCTTGGTAATAAGGGCGGAATGGGCTTGGTTTTGAAAAAAGCGATGCAAAAACTAGCTGGTGAATATGATTATATTTTAATAGATTGTCCGCCGATATTAGGTGTGCTTATGGTCAATGCACTTGCCGCTTCAGCACGAATAATTGTTCCAGTGCAAACTGAATTTCTAGCATTAAAGGGCTTAGACCGCATGATGAAAACATTGGACATCATGCAAATAGAGCAAGACCAGCCATTTAAATATACTATAGTGCCAACAATGTTTGATAAACGTACTAAAGCATCATTGTTAACCTATAGAAAGTTACAAGAATTATATGGCGAAAGCGTTTGGGCAGGAGTAATTCCTGTAGATACCAATTTTAGAAACGCCAGTAGCTCGCAGCAAATACCTTCAGATTATGCACCATCTACACGCGGTGTTAGTGCATATAAAAAATTGTTAAATAGTTTATTAGAACTACAAAAGTTGAGTTAATCGTTTTATGGCAAAGTCGCTAGCAGCTAGCAAAAAGCTCATGCAAAATTATTTATCGGAATTGTTGACAGAAGAACAACAAGAAGCCGCAGTGCCTGGTGTTCCTGTTAAAGAGAAAACGCAGCAACCCTTAGAAAAGCTACTTCAGAAAGTAGAGTTAACGGAACGTATTGTTGACTCAATTGAAGAGTCAATCACTACGGTTAAAAGTACCCTTGATAATAAAGTGGCAGTCCAAGCAAAAACCGTTATAAAACCTAAAATAACCGCAAAAGTAGCGACACCAAAAAATGAGCCGCTAACCACGAGAAAAAGTGCTCAACCTTTAGTGGTTAAGCAAGACAAAAATTACCGGAAGGGTGATTTTCAAGCCATGTTCTTTGATGTTGCGGGGTTAACTATTGCTGTACCATTAATTGAATTAGGTGGCATCCATAACGCAGATAAGACAACGGCTTTAGTGGGGAAGCCAGATTGGTTTACCGGCGTAATGTTACATCGTGAAGAAAAAATAAATGTTGTCGATACCGCTTTATGGGTAATGCCAGAAAAATGTGACGAAACTTTAAAAAATTCGCTAAACTACCAATATGTTATCATGCTTGGTAATAGCCACTGGGGACTGTCTGCTGAAAACTTAGTAGATACAGTAACTTTGGAGCAAGAAGATGTTAAGTGGCTTGATTCACCAAGTAAACGTCCTTGGCTAGCAGGATTAGTCAAAAATCGCATGTGTGCATTGCTTGACGTCGAGTCTTTAATAAACTTACTTGACGCTGGTGCAAATATTAACCAAGATTAATGGCTAGATCTCAAGTTCGTATTATACTGATGAGACAAGACAGATAAACAAACAGATTGATTTTCAACGAAATATTTAAGAGGCATGCTGTATGGCTGATGAAAGACGCAATGAAACTGTAGATAATGATGAAGTACTACAGTGGGTGACATTTAAACTTGATAATGAAACATACGGCATTAACGTTATGCAGGTGCAAGAGGTTTTGCGGTATAGTGAAATCGCGCCGGTGCCTGGAGCACCGTTGTATGTATTAGGTATTATTAACTTACGTGGCAATGTTGTAACGGTAATAGATACACGTCAACGCTTTGGTTTGGAGTCTTCGGACGTAACTGACAACACACGTATAGTTATCATCGAAGCTGAAAAGCAAGTAATTGGCATTTTAGTTGATAGCGTTGCCGAAGTGGTTTATTTAAAAGTTTCTGATATCGATGTAGCACCTAATGTGGGCAATGATGATAGTGCTCGTTTTATTCAAGGTGTTTCAAATAGAGAAGGAGAGCTATTAATTTTAGTTGATTTAAATCAGCTCCTTTCCGATGATGAATGGGATGAACTTAAACAGTTCTAATGTGAAGCTAATACACTAAAGCCTGTCTACTCAGGCTTTTTAGCTAAGAAGAATCTATGTTTATTATCACACCACTATTTATACTGTGCACTAGTCTAGTGCTTTTTCTCGTGCTTATCGCAATTGTAGTGAAACAGAAGTCTAGTTTTACTATGCTTCATAAGACACTTCAATCGAATATTGAAGCGCAAGAAATACTGTTAAATGAATTACAATCATCTCAAAGTATACTCAATAGCCAATTAGTTAACATAAAATCTGAAACGAATAGTCAGCAACTTGAAAGTGAACAAGTTAGTAAGCAACTTGAGCATCGCATCAAAGTTTTACAGCAAGAAAGCATCGAACAGAAGCAGATAATTGAACAAATAAAAAATCAGCAACCACAAGATAAACTTTATTCGCGCGCCTTTAAATTAGTTGAATTAGGTGCTGATATTGATGAAGTGGTTCGTGAATGTGATATACCACGCGCAGAGGCTGAAATGTTATTATCTGTTCATAAAAATAAAACCAGTAATTCTTAATGCAATAAAGTGAAGTTTTGCTACTTTGTTACTAAGTGTAAATTATCGATACTTTTATGTTGCAATGAATTTTCTCATGTTAAACTGCGTCTTTATTTTTCCACTTTAGGGACGTTAAGTGAAAGTTACTACAACAACTTTTTGTTTATTCACTCATAAAATCAAACATGTTTTTTTAGCACTATTAATATCATTACTAGCTGCATGCTCTTCAACACCTCCCTCTGAGGGTGAAGAACTATCTGATCCTAAAGATCCATTAGAATCTATTAATCGACCTATTTGGACGTTTACATGGGACTATGCTGATAAGTATGTTATTAAACCTACAGCAGAAACATACGTTGAATATATGCCAACAGGATTTAGAACCGGACTGCATAATGTAGCATTGAATCTAAATGAACCGTCGACAATCATTAATAACCTTCTCCAAGGAAAATTCAGCGAGGCTGGTAAAAGTACAGGAAGATTTATACTTAATTCAACCATTGGTTTATTCGGTATTTTTGATCCCGCTAGCGATTTCGACTGGATGCGTAATCAAGAAGAGTTTGGTGAGGTATTAGGTTCGTATGGCGTTGATGATGGACCTTACTTAGTTGTGCTTGGGCCAAGTTCAGTACGTGAAGAAGTCGGCGATTATGTTGACCGTTATTACTGGCCTTTAGCTATAATTGATTTTTGGCCAAACTTGTTTCGTCAAGCCGTACTTGGATTAGAGACACGCGCAGCACTTTCTGAACAAGAACAACTTATAACTGATTCTATTGATTCATATGAATTTGTTAAAAATGCTTATTTCCAAAATATGGAATATAAAGTCTATGACGGTAATCCACCAATCGTTATTGATGAAGAAGGTGAAGATGAAATTGATTCATTTTTAGATGAGCTAGAAGAGATAGAATAATAATAAATACTTGTATGAATTTTATAAAGTGAAGTGAGATAACTAATGTTGTTCCACTTCACTTTTTTGTATGAATACCCGTTATTTCAATTTATTGAATTGTATAATCGCAGCGGAGAGATATTTCTGAGTAAAAATTAACGATATTGGCCGAAGTAAAATAAAATATACGGCTAAAACACCAAATAATGAAAACACGAAAAGTATCCCATCTAGTTGTGCCAAAAATAAAAACGGTGGCACTAACATAAATAGCTTCAAAATATTTAAAACGAACTTTTCTGGCGCTGTAAGCTTATTCGCCGCTAATGCTAATATTTGTTGGCGTTGTCTTAGGGTGAAATTTTCGAGTTCGGGTAACTTATTTGTAGAAAAAATAAAAGCCATCAGTAACGTATTTATAATGAATAATAGCGGCATTCTACAGTATTTTTGCTATTAATTAAGCAAACAAGTACCGAATTGTCTCTGGGTTTGGTAGAATTACGGAAATTTTTTGTGAGTGAATTATAAATGAATGTCATTGAAGCTAATTTTGACGCAGCAGGTAAAAAATTTGCCATCGTTGTTTCTCGTTTTAACAGTTTTGTAGTTGAAAGTTTATTAGAAGGTGCTGTTGACGCACTTAAACGCCATGGCAATGTTGCGGATAATGACATTACTGTTGTTCGCGTTCCTGGTGCATACGAGTTACCAGTTGCAGCAAAACGCATCGCAAGCAAAGGTGAGTTCGATGGCATTATTGCTATTGGTGCTGTTATACGTGGCGGAACTCCTCATTTTGATTTTGTTGCAGGTGAGTGTAATAAAGGTTTAGCGCAAGTTTCTATGGAATTTACTATTCCTGTTGCTTTTGGTGTTATTACTACCGATACCGTTGAGCAAGCAATAGATCGTGCCGGACTTAAAGCAGGTAATAAAGGCGCAGAAGCGGCTTTAAGTGCTTTAGAAATGGTTAATGTTTTAGACAAACTATAAGCGGAGTTTATTGTGAAACCATCCCCTAGAAGAAAAGCGCGTGAATTAGCCGTACAGGCTATTTATTCATGGCAACTTAGTGAAAACTCGGTGAAAGATATCGAAGGTAATTTTTTAACCGATAACAGTGCCCGACGTTTTGATATTGCATACTTTCAGCAATTACTTCGCGGTGTAACTTCATCGGTTGGTACAATTGATGAGGCTATTTCACCACATGTAGACCGTCCTCTTAAAGATATTGATCATGTGGAAAAAGCTATTTTGCGTGTCGCGATTTATGAATTGAAAGACTGTCAAGATGTGCCATATAAAGTTGTTATCAATGAAGCTATAGAATTAGCAAAATCTTTTGCTGCTGATGATAGCCATAAGTTTGTGAACGGCGTATTAGATAAAGCTGTAAAGCTTATTCGTCCAGAAGAATAAGTTATATTGTTATTGAAAACTAAAGGATTAGCCGCTTAATGAAAGAATTTGAACTCATTCGTCACTACTTCACTGAGCAAATAGTGAAACGTAAAGATGTTCATTTAGGTATTGGTGATGACTGTGCTTTAGTCACACCACCTGTTCGGCAATATATTGCGGTAACAACTGACACTTTAGTTGCAGGTGTTCATTTTCCACTAAATACCTCAGCCCGTGCTATTGGCCATAAATCAATAGCCGTTAATTTGTCTGATCTTGCCGCAATGGGGGCAGAGCCTAGTTGGATCTCTTTAGCGATAACACTTCCTGAAATTGACAAACAGTGGATTGATGAGTTTTGTGTCGGTATTTTTGAGCTGTGTGAGTTTTATAATGTGCAGCTTATTGGTGGAGATACAACGCAAGGACCATTAAGTATAACTGTTACAGCTCAAGGTTTTATTCCTTTTGGCAAACAAATTTCACGTTCTGGTGCTAAGGCCGGTGACTGGTTATATGTCACCGGTGAAATTGGCGGTGCTGCTCTTGCTTTGCAACATATTCTAGGTAAAGTGAATATTGAACCAAAATATCAGGCGGAAGTACAAAAGAGATTAGACTTTCCAAAAGCTAGAGTATTAGCAGGACAAGCATTGCGGGAATATGCAACATCGGCCATTGATTTATCTGATGGCTTAGTGGCAGATCTAGAGCACATCTGTAAAGCATCGGGTGTTGGCGCTAATATAGTACTTGACGACTTACCTATGTCTGTCTCATTAAAGGAAACCATTGGCTTAGAAGCAGCCTATGAGTTAGCTTTGCAAGGCGGCGATGATTATGAATTATTGTTCAGTGTTGCAGAAGATAATAGAGTCGGCATGGAAACGGCATTATCTAACACAGGTAGTGTAATTACTTGCATAGGTCAATTGAATGGCTCAGATAAAATTACCACCACTTTAAATAGTAAACCTGCCGTATTGAATGTAAAAGGTTTTCAGCACTTCTCAGAAAATTCATCTGAATAATCAGGGCAGCCATATAGAATGAGTAAATCAACCGAAAACTTTAAGATTACCAATCCCATTCATTTTCTTGCCTTGGGTTTTGGCAGTGGCTTATTACCTAAAGCTCCCGGGACTTATGGCACCCTCGCCGCTATCCCGCTTTATCTATTATTAGCCCCTTTATCGATAAATAATTATTTACTAATTGTCATTATCATGAGTTTTGCTGGTATATATATTTGTGGTAAAGCAGCGAAAGATTCCGGTGTCCACGACCATGGTGCCATTGTTTGGGATGAAATTGTCGGTTTTTTAATCACCATGTTTATGATGCCAACAACATGGCAAACTATTGCTGTTGGTTTTATCCTCTTTAGAATTTTTGATATTTTCAAACCTTGGCCTATTTCATTTGTTGATAAAAATTTACATGGTGGCTTAGGTATTATGGTTGATGATATTCTTGCCGGTCTTGCCGCTTTGGCATGTATGCACTTAATCTTTTAAAATAGCCCAACGGCTAAATTTTAAAAACACGTTATTGTCACCGTACTTTTAAACCTCTTTTCCTTGATGCATATCAGCCTATTATTTCTAGTTTTTGCTAATATCAGTAACAGATAAACGCAAAAAGTAGTTATTAAAATGGAAGAGTGGGTTGGCGGCATTTGGCATAAGTATATTACACACAAAGCCAGTACTGAATTTGAAAAAGCAAAAGTGTCTTTTACCGACGTCAATAAATCTGTGGGCATGGTTTTCCGTGCGTTAGGTGGCGATGTTGTCAAACGTGTTGAAGCGGCAAGTTCAAGAGATTATTTAGTGCGTCGAAGTTTTTTACAAAAAATTTCAGGTGTAAACCAGCAAGTGAGTTTAGCGTGGCAAGATCAAGAAAGTTTACGTTTACCTGAAACCCTTGCGGTATTTCCAACCACTGAACTTAATCGAGATTTATATATTTGGCTAGCCGTATTAGCGGCGCACCATAATGGTCGCTTTCAGCACTGGGCCATAGATAATCAACAATTAGTTGTTAATGTCTTAAAAAAACATCCTGCATTAAAATCACGTTATCAGCGTTTAGCCCAAGCTTTTCTTGCCAACCGACCAGCAATAAAAAAGCTGCCTGAGCAAGAACAATTAATGGAACAGGCCATTGTTCAAGCCATTATTGAACCTGGTAGCATTAGCATATTCCCTAGCGTGAATTACGCGCCGAAAGCGGTTTTTCTCTGGCTTTACCCCTCAGCACATGTTGACCCATTATTGTTACCTGAATATGAAGAAATGGATGACAGTGATAATGAAGCGCAAGAAAACAAAAAATCAACAAAAAGCAAAATAAGCCGTAAAAAAGCGGATCGTGAAGAATCAGCAGAAAGTGACGATGGCATGATGATCTTCCGTTTAGAAAGCTTATTTTCATGGAGTGAGTTTTCAAAATTAGACAGAGGCTCTGATGATACCGATGAAGATGAAGAAGGTTTACTGCGAACCGCCGAAGATCTCGATAATATTACCTTGTCGCAACAGCAAGACCAAAAAAGTGCCAATATAAAAATTGATTTAGATTTACCTTCAGCATCAGAAGATGATATTCCGTTAGGTGAAGGAGTTTCTTTACCCGAATGGAATTATAGAACGCAACAATTAGAAAGTGGACGTTGCTTATTACAGCCGATGTTACCGAAGAATTCTACACCTCAACCGCTACCGATGAAATTACAAAAAACAGCAAAAGCGATACAAGCTCAGTTTGAGCAGCTTACCAGCGTTCGTTATTGGCTAAAAGCACAGCCACAAGGTGATGAACTCGATTTGTCAGCCTGGTTAGACTTTCATGTGGAAAGCAAAATTTCACCCACCCAAGAAAGAGGTTTATACCAAAGTTTTCGTGGCAATAATCGCGATATTTCTAGTTTATTACTGGCAGATTTATCGATGTCGACAGATGCTTATCTTGATGATGACAATCGTGTTATAGATGTCGTCCGTGACAGTATGTTGCTCTTTGCTGAGGCATTAAATAGTGTCGGTGATAACTTTGCGATGTATGGATTTTCTTCTGTTAGAGGATCAAATGTTCGTTTTAGTATGTTGAAAAATTTCAATGAACCTTATAATGACCAAATTCGTGGCCGAGTACAATCGATTCGCCCAGGCTTCTATACCCGAATGGGGGCGGCTATTCGCCAAGCAACAAAAGTACTACAAGAGCAGCGCAGTACACAAAAACTATTACTGATTCTAACCGATGGAAAACCCAACGATATTGATCACTATGAAGGTCGTTTTGGTATTGAAGACACGCAACAAGCGATAGCGGAAGCGAAACGATTAGGGATTAAACCTTTTTGTATAACCATTGATCAAGAGGCGGAAGATTACTTGCCTTATATTTTTGGCCGTGATGGTTTTACCGTTATTTTACGACCTGCGCAACTACCTGTGCGTTTACCGCAACTTTATCATCAACTAACGAGCCATTAATTATGTTAGCGAACAAAGTGCCTTGTTTGTACTGCCAAACAAAAAATGAAGCTGACCAAGAAAATTGTCAACATTGCGGAATGCCATTGGCAAAAGATCACCCTGATGGCGAAAAATCCCGTCAGCGCTTTTTTGTCAAAGCATTTTGGGGCATTGTTATATTTTGCATTGTCATGGTGATTTATTTACCTAGACATTTGTTTTAGGCATTTTTCACACACATATTTTAGTTATCAACTGCCCTGTAAACTTTTCGGTGCAACAATTTGTTGACAGCTAAACCCTCAAATAAATAACTCAATGTTGTCATTATTACCATTTACTCAACTCACAGGTATAATGTCGTCATAATTTATGACCATCATCTATACTTACTCAGTTTATTTGCGAATAATTTCGTAAACAACCGTAAGTATTCATTTTTCAGGAGTTGTTTAGTCAATGTCTAACACTAGTTTATTAAATGAAACCCACAACCCAGTACTTACTAGCTGGCTTGTTACTGCTAACCAAGCATATACCGATTTTCCTATTCAAAATTTACCTTTTGCTGTTTTTAAACGTGCAAATAACGTAGAAGCATTTCGTGGTGGCGTAGCCATCGGCGATCAAGTGATTGATTTAACTGCTCTTGCTAATGCTAATATTTTCGACGGTCTTGCTCAAGATGCTGTTAAAGCTTGTAGCGCACCACAGCTAAATGACTATATGGCGATGGGCAAAGCAACTTGGAGCGCTTTGCGTTTAGCTCTTTCAAATGCACTAAAAGATGGTTCTGCTTTACAAGCAAAAGTTGAAGGCTGTTTAGTAGCTCAAGCTGATGTTGAATATGCATTGCCTTGTAACATCGGAGATTACACTGACTTTTATACGTCAATTCATCATGCAACTTCTGTAGGCTTAAAGTTCCGTCCAGACAATCCATTATTACCAAATTACAAATGGGTACCTATTGGCTATCACGGACGTTCATCTTCAATTGATGTTTCTGGTCGCGACTTTAAACGTCCTTGTGGACAAACCAAAGCGCCAACGGCAACTGTTCCATCATTTGGCCCATGTAAGCGTTTAGATTACGAATTAGAAGTAGGTATTTTTATTGGTCGTGGAAATGATCTAGGCGATGCAATTTCAATTGATAACGCAGAAGATCATGTTTTCGGTTTATGTTTATTCAACGATTGGTCGGCTCGTGATATCCAAGGTTGGGAATATCAACCATTAGGTCCATTTTTGTCGAAAAACTTTGCTTCAACAGTATCTCCTTGGATTGTTACAACAGAGGCACTAGCGCCATATCGTTCAGCTTGGACACGTGTTGAAACTGACCCTCAACCTATGCCTTACCTTGAATCGACAAATAACCGTGCAACAGGTTCATTTGATATTCAATTACAAGCATTAATCGAAACACAAAACATGCGTGAGAATAATGAAGTAGCGGTTGAAATGTCACAATCTAACTTTAAAGACTCTTACTGGACAGTGGCACAAATGGTTGCTCATCATACGGTTAACGGTTGTAATTTACGTGCTGGTGACATGTTTGGTAGTGGCACGCAGTCTGGACCAAATCCAGAAGAAGCCGGCTCTATGTTAGAGCTTTCAAATGCCGGTGCCGACCCTATTACTTTGCCTAACGGTGAAAAACGTACCTTCCTAGAAGATGGCGATAATGTGATAATGAAAGGTTGGTGTCAAGCAGAAGGAGCCGCACGCATTGGTTTTGGCGCAGTATCTGCAATAATCTTACCTGCTGATAAAGTATAAATATAGATTTTTTCTCTAATCTAACTTAGATGAACCGTATTATAGAGCGAGGGCATACGTTTGTGTACCTCGCTTTATTTTTACCATTAGATATTCATTTTCTAAACTTTCTCACATTCAGTTACTCAAACTTATTGCTCGGTTAATACTTATCATTGCTGATAAGCAGGTAACACCAAGATCAATTTTACATATTTCAGCGCATTTACTCCGTGCTTTTGCCCGCTTTTACCATGGCAACGTTATCAATACGCTTTTGATTAATGGCTGCTTTTATATCTGCGCCCTTAATACCTTGTTCAATAAATTCTTTTGCCGTTACTGTTAAAGCGACTTGAAATGCTTCTTTTAAGTAATTAATTTGCGGATAAGGGCTTGTCTCATTACCCAAACGACCGCGAAAGTCGGCTAGACATGTTATGAGGAAGTCATCAAATTCTTCAGGCTTGCGCCATACATCTAAACTATTAAACAATTTAACAATAGTACTAGCCTTTAACTCAAAAGCTTTATGGCAATGTAAGTGAAATTCACAAACTTTTAGCGCTAAGGTTTTATGATCTTTAGGCACCTTCAGTTGTAGGCAAATTTTCTCAACTAACGCTAAACCTGATTTTTCATGGCCCTTATGGCTTGGCCAATGCTTCTCTAACGTTAATGACTTACCTAAGTCATGACAAACAGCGGCAAAGCGTACAGAGGTTTTAGTTGAAAGTTTAACAGCTTGTTTTATAACCATAACTGTATGAATACCAGAGCAAATCTCCGGGTGCCATTGTGCTGGGTTTGGCACGCCCCAAAGCGCATTAAGTTCAGGCCATAACTTTTCTAAGGCGTTACACTCTCTTAATACTTGGAAAAATACTTCAGGGTACGCTTCAGCCAAACTACGCTGCATTTCTTGCCAAACTCGCTCACCAGATAATGTTGATAATTCGCCACTATCGCTGATCTTAGTCATCAACTGCAAGGTTTCATCAGCAATAGTAAAGCCATAATTATGGTAACGAGCAGCGAAGCGAGCCACACGTAAAACACGTAAAGGGTCTTCTATAAAAGCAGAAGAAACATGGCGAAGTACACGATTTTCAAGATCAGCCTGTCCGTTATATGGGTCAATTATTTTATTGTCTTCAATGCTACGAACCATATCCAATACAGGTATTGCCATCGCATTTATTGTTAGGTCTCGACGTAATAAATCTTCTTCGAGAGTAACCTCTGGCGTCGCATCACAAACAAAACCCGTATAACCTTGGCCTTGTTTTCGCTCCGTTCTTGCTAATGCATATTCTTCTTTACTATTCGGGTGTAAAAAAACGGGAAAGTCTTTGCCTACCTGAATAAAGCCTAACGACAGCATTTTCTCAACGCTTGCACCGACTACAACATAATCGTGGTCATAAACATCATGTCCTAGGAGCTTGTCGCGCACCGCACCACCGACTAAATAGCTATTGAGATCTGCAAGATTGTTGTCATTATCGTTAATCATTATTCTCATTCTTTGTTTTAAAATGCTGCTTTTATTAAATAAAGTTTATCATGTTTTTACAATATATTTACCCGCTATTTTTGACATCTGTTGTGCTACAAGGTAGTTTCTATGGCTGTTTTTATGAATATAATGCGTACAAAATCAATTATGTATAAAGGTTATTTTGGTTTAAAAGAAAGCCCATTTTCAATCGCTCCTAATCCGCAGTTTTTATTTATGAGTGATCGTCATAAAGAGGCGTTAGCTCACTTAAGTTATGGCTTAGGAGAAACGGGCGGTTTTGCTTTATTAACCGGTGAAGTCGGGACTGGGAAAACCACAATAAGTCGTCGTTTAATGGAGCAATTACCAGAAAACACGCAAGCAGCTTGTATTCTCAATCCGACATTATCTAGCCAAGAGTTACTTGCCACTATTTGTGATGAACTGAAAATACGCTACCGAAAAACCGGAGCGACCCTTAAAAGCTTAACTGATAAAATTCACGAAAAGCTTAACAAAAATCATAAAGAAGATATTAATACTTTATTAATTATTGATGAAGCCCAGCATTTACTACCCGAAGTTTTAGAGCAACTTCGCTTATTAACCAATTTAGAAACCGATACTAAAAAATTATTACAGGTTATTTTAATTGGCCAACCAGAATTAAAACAGCTATTACAGCGCCGCGATTTAAGGCAATTAGCACAGCGTATTACCGCTCGTTATCATTTAATGCCGCTGACAAAAATTGAAGTGGGTCTTTATATCAAACATCGCTTGTCTGTTGCACAGTGTGATCGACAGTTATTTGATAAAAATGCTGTAAAAGAGATACATCGTATTTCTGAAGGTATACCACGTATCATTAATTTATTATGTGAACGCTCACTAACTAATGCGTACTGTAGTAATAATGCACTAGTTTCTAAAAAAATAGTTTTGCTATCGGCACAAGAAGCATTGGGTGATGAGTATCAAGCTAGGTTTTGGTGGCAGCATATTGCGATAAAAACGGTTGCAGCAAGTGCATTATTTACGGGCGTTATTTTTGGTTCATATTATTTAGGTCAGTCTTATGGGAAAGATGACAACAATAAGTTAAGCCTAAACTTACCTGAAACTAAAGCTCTAGCAGTTCCGGTAATTCCCAATAGTACGACTTCGCAAAGTGAAGATAAGCTTACTGTAGAACAAGTGGCATTAATGGCTGATAACAGCAACGCTGACGTAGCCATTGACGAATCAGTAAAAGAGTTTGTAATTAAGAGTGATGGTGATAACAAGCGTGCTGTAGAACTGAGTGCTGATAAAGTCTCTTTGGTTGAGAACGTTACCACGAAAGATACAAATGCGGATGACAGAAAAATTGAAACAACTGGTGTTAAACCTAAATCTACAGATAAGTTTTCAGTTGAAGCAGTCGACGGGGTTTCTGATGATTTGCTCTCTCGTTTTCAAAGTGCGATAGATGAAACAGAACAAGAGTCTTCAGTTTCCAGTGATGTTCAAAATAAGAAGAGAGTAGAAGTTACCGTACCCACTTTAGCTGATATGCCTACTTGGGTGCAAAACGATTTACCCTCGTTAAGCTTTGAACAGCATATTTATACCAGTGACGGTGAAAGCTGGGTGAAAGTAAATGGCCGTGAACGTTATGAAGGAGATAAGATAACCGACAAGTTAATATTGAATTTTATTTATGCACAAAAAGTTGTTTTAACTTTCAAGGGCGAAAAATTCAGTATGCCAGCGCTTTCAACTTGGTAATGACTCCAGATAGAGAGTCCTTAAACCATGCTCATGGGTAATCTTGCATGGTAACCCTGAATTTATTTCAGAGTTACTACATGATAAAAATACCATAATGAAAGAAAATAAGGTTAATCAATAAAAGCCGTTTTGAAAAAACCGAGTAAATTAAGGTTAAACTCTTCGGGGCGGATACAACAATCAATTTGATCTTTATACTTTGAGCCGCTTAAGTTAATTTCTTCGATAGGGATCGCTTGATTCAGACGTGTATTGTAAAAAACACGTACAAAGGGGTGTAACGGTTTTTGTTTATTCAAACGACTAATTAATCCTAGCTTACCACTGTTTAATTTTACTAAAGTACCAACTGGATAAACGCCCATACACTGAATAAATTTCTCAACAAGCTCTTCATCGTAACTATTTGGCGACTCCGATATAAGTGTTTTAAAGGCATTGATAGGATGCACACTTTTCCTGTAAGGTCGCTCAGATGTCATTGCGTCATAACTATCAATAATGGCGATCATTCTGCCATATTGTGATATTTCATCGCCCTTAAGTCGCTTTGGATAACCAGAGCCATCTAAACGTTCATGATGTTCTCGTACCATACTCATAGCGATATGGGAAATACTTGGGCTGTCTTCTAATATTTTTAATCCTAGCGCCACATGGCTGCGGATAATATTTTGTTCTTTTGCCGTTAGTTCACTACGTTTGCTTAAAATATCGTTTGGTAGCAGAACCTTGCCAATATCATGCAAAAAAGCTCCTAAGGCTAATTCTTGAATCAGACGTTTTTCAAAACCTAAGTGTTTAGCAAAAACTGACATCAGTATCGAAACATTGAGTGAGTGCTCTATTAGATAAGAGTCTTTAGTTTGTAAGCGAGACATGCAGGTTAGGGCATCTTGATTACGAAAAATAGAGTCAACCATTGCATCTGTCGTTGCTTGTACATCAGTGATTTTAATCGACTTTTGCTGTTTTATTTGACCTAGGATTTTTTCTTGTAATGACTTGGCATTTTTATATAAATCACTGGCCTTTTTCATTTCACTATCGAGTGATAAGCTAGCTCTTACTGACGTTGATTTTTTTTTACTTACTGGGTTGGTTGTCTTTATTTCAGCAAAAACCTTTTCGACATTAACGGTTTCTTTTTCTTTTTCAGGCACAATAACGAGTTGAGTAATATTCGCTTTACGTAATTGAGAAATACTTTCATTACATGAAATGTAACCTTCTGACTTGATATTGAGGCTACAGTTATCGGAAAATGATTTGACATACATGCCGGGTTTGAGCTGGTCAATAGAAATGGTTTTAGTTATTTCGCTCGTTACTGATTTGGACATAATAATTATTAACTAATTAGAAAAAGACACCTATTTATAATAGCTTATTAATAATAAGAATTTTAGCTTAGTTTTAATCCCAGAAGAATAGAGCGAAAATTCAGTTATGAATACTCATCTACAATTTATATTCAACATTGAACATGTAGATGAGTATCGAGTCTAGAGTGTAGTAAAGGTAGTTTATTGCCAAGCAGGAATTTTTTCTTCAAAAGCTTTAATAACATCTAATTTTTTTAAGGTCCAACCGACACTGTCGATACCTTGCTCTAAACAATATTGATGAAACGTGTCTACGCTGAAAGTAAAACTCAATTCACCACAAGTTACTTTGTTGTTAGCCAAGTCTACAAGTAGTTCGATGTTTTCGTTAGCTGATTTAACAAATAACAGCTCAATTTCATCTTCAGTTAACATAATCGGCAATAAGCCTATATTAATGCAATTGCCGTAGAAAATGTCGGCGAAACTTGGCGCAATAATTACCTTAAAACCATATTCTTCTAATGCCCATGGTGCATGTTCTCGGCTTGAACCACAGCCAAAATTTTCACGGGTTAATAGAATGCTTGCCCCTTGGTATTGTGGTTTGTTTAGAATAAATTCAGGATTATTTTCTTTGCCTGAAATATCTAAATAGCGCCAGTCATGAAACAAGTGCTGACCAAAACCAACGCGTTCTGTTTTTTGTAAAAACTGCTTGGGGATTATCTGATCGGTATCTACGTTTGCCGCATCCAAAGGAACAACTAAACCAGTATGTGTAGTGAATTTTTCCATGTGCCTTCCTTAAATATTAAATAGCGATTTCTCTTGAAGCTAGTGGGGGCAAATTAAAGGAAAAAGCACGGAGTTGACGATAGTCAATGAGTACTGTTGACGCATTATTTGGTCCTATTAGCAAAAAGATAATTGTTATGAGTTTAGATCAACAAAATGACCTGTGATTGCTGATGCTGCGGCAAGCTCTGGGCTCACTAAATGTGTACGGCTGCCTCGGCCTTGACGTCCTTCAAAATTACGGTTGCTGGTTGAAGCACAACGATCACCTTCTTCAAGAACATCGTCATTCATGCCTAAACACATAGAACAGCCCGGTAAGCGCCATTCAAAACCTGCTGCGCTGAATACTTTATCTAGGCCTTCTGCTTCTGCTTGTTCTTTCACTCGGTAAGAGCCAGGAACAACGATAGCATCAACTTGACTCGATACTGATTTTCCTTGTGCTGAATATTTTGCAACAACACTTGCCGCAGCACGTAAATCTTCAATACGAGAATTGGTGCATGAGCCGATAAATACTTTGTTAATACTGATATCGGTAATTTTAGTACCCGCAGTTAAGCCCATATAAGTTAATGCCGCAGAACATGAATCTTTCTCTACTTGGTCAGTAAAGTCATCAGGTGAGGGTACTACGCTGTCTACAGACGTTACTTGACCTGGTGTGGTTCCCCAGGTTATTTGCATTTTTATATCTTCAGCTTTTAACACTAGCGTGGTGTCGAACTGGGCACCGTCGTCGGTTTTTAATTGTTTCCAGTCAGTAATGGCTTGCGTCCAAACATCACCCTTAGGGGCATATTCTTTACCTTCTAAATAATCAAAAGTCGTTTTATCCGGTGCGATTAATCCTGCTTTTGCGCCAAACTCGATACTCATGTTACATACGGTCATGCGTTCTTCCATGGTTAATGCTTCAATAGCACTACCACAATATTCAACCACATAACCAGTCGCTCCTGCACTACCGGTTTTACCGATAATGGCTAAGATAATATCTTTGGCGCTTATACCAGCACCTACGGTACCATTAACTTCAATTCTCATGGTTTTAGCTTTGGTTTGACGTAATGTTTGCGTCGCAAAAACATGTTCAACTTCTGAGGTGCCAATACCAAACGCTAGTGCGCCAAATGCACCATGCGTTGCAGTATGAGAATCCCCACAAACAATAATGGTTCCAGGTAAAGTTAAACCAAGCTCAGGTCCCATTACATGAACAATACCTTGGTTTTTATGACCCATGCCGAATAATTCAATGCCAAATTCTTTACAGTTTTTCTCTAAGGTTCTTAACTGATTTGCTGCGCCTTCGCCAGCGGCATCAATTTCGATAGAACGGGTAGAAATATTATGATCCATGGTGGCGATAGTACGCTCAGGGTGGCGAACAGGGCGATTATGGAACTTCAAGTTTGCAAAAGCTTGAGGTGAGGTAACTTCATGAATTAAATGACGGTCAACATAAAGTAAAGGGGTTTCACCTGCTTTGTCTTCAACAACATGTTGCTGCCATAATTTTTCGTATAAAGTAGTCGCTGAATTTGACTCTGAATTTGTGTCTGAGTTAGTGCCTGAATTAGTGTCTGAGTTAGAAGTACTCATTAGTTATGCCTCTTTGCTTTTATGGCTGTTTATATGTTTTTCAGTGATGCATTGTTCAACGATATGTTGGCAAATATAATCGCCCACTTCACTAGTGCTTTTGGCTTTGCTTCTTTGATCTGCTGGTAATAAATCAGCGGTTAAAATACCATTATCTAAAGCGCTTGAAACGGCATCTTCAATGCATTGTGCCGCCATATCTTCATTTAAACTATAACGTAACATTAATGCTGCTGACAAAATTTGTGCTATCGGGTTTGCAATGCCTTGTCCTGCGATATCTGGCGCACTACCACCTGCGGGTTCATACATGCCAAAACCTTCACTGTTTAAACTAGCAGAAGGTAATAACCCCATAGAACCGGTGATCATTGCGCAAATATCAGAAAGAATATCGCCAAATAAATTTGGACATAACATCACGTCAAATTGATTTGGATCGCGTACTAATTGCATGGCAGCGTTATCAACGTATAAATGCTCTAATGCTACGTCAGGGTATTCAACTGCAACTTCTTCAACCACCTGACGCCATAATTGGCTAGTGGCTAAAACGTTAGCTTTATCTACAGACGTTACTTTGTTGTTACGTTTTTGAGCCGCTTGAAAGGCTAAATGAGCAATGCGTTTAATTTCTCGGCGTGAGTAAAACATGGAGTCAAAGCCGGTTTCATCTTCCCCTTCACCTCTGCGTCCTTTAGGTTCGCCAAAGTATATGTCGCCGGTTAATTCACGGATGATTAATACATCAAAGCCTTGCTCTGAAATATCACTACGCAAGGTTGATAAAGAAGACAAAGCCGGTTGTAATGTTGCAGGTCGCATATTACAAAACAGGTCAAAGTGGCTACGTAAGCCTAATAATGCACAACGTTCAGGTTGCTGTGTTGGCGGTAAACTTGCCCATTTAGGGCCGCCGACTGAGCCAAATAAAATAGCATCGGCTTGTTCACAGCCTGTTCTTGTTTCATCAGGAAAAGCATTACCGTGGTTATCTATAGCCGCGCCACCAATATCATAATCTTTTGTGCTGATCTTAAGTTCAAATTTGCTGGCGATAGTGGCTAATACTTTTTTAGCTTCCACCATGACTTCTGGGCCGATACCGTCTCCGGCTAATGCTGCTATGTTTGACATGTCTTAATACCTTAGAGTAAATTTTATATTTTTAAGTGCTGTTTATAATGAAGCTTGTACTTCACTTTTAAGTTCGCTTTTTATTTCATTGATGGTGATTGCACGGTGTATATTATTAAGCGCATGAATCAATGCCTTCGCTGAAGCTTCAATAACATCGGTCGCTAAGCCGTAACCGTGGAATTTTCTGCCTTGCCAAGAAACAACTAAGTCAGCTTTACCTAAACCGTCTTCACCTTCACCTTTATTCGATATTTTGTAATCGGAAACTTCAAAGTCGATATCAACCGCTTTTTTAATGGCGCGATATAAAGAATCAACCGGACCATTTCCTGTTTCAGAAACAATATGATTTTCTTCGCCCGCTAATAATTTAATGCTAGAAGTAGAAAACTCACCGCCACCACATTGCACATTTAATGTTTCTAAGTGATAGAACTCTTGCTCTTCACCTTGCTGTTGAATATTAAAATGTAAAGCCTCTAAGTCGTCATCAAAAACTTGGCCTTTTTTATCCGCTAACGCCAAGAAGTCGCTATATAACTCTTCTAAGTCGTATTCAGTTTCTGGGTAACCTAAACTTGCCATGCGATGTTTTATTACGTGGCGACCACTGCGAGAGGTTAAATTTAATTTTGTTTTACTAATACCGACACTTTCTGGTGTCATAATTTCATAGGTATTACTGGCTTTTAACATGCCGTCTTGATGGATACCCGACGAATGACTAAAAGCATTACCGCCAACAATCGCTTTATTTAATTGAACCGGCATATTGCATAATTGGCTAACTAGTTTTGAAGTACGGGCAATTTCTTGATGTTTGATATTCGTGTGCACGTTTAAGAAGTCTTGACGGGTTTTCATTATCATCGCAACCTCTTCTAACGAGCAATTGCCGGCGCGTTCGCCAATGCCGTTAATAGTACATTCTATTTGACGAGCACCTGCTTGTACTGCCGACATTGAGTTTGCTACTGCTAAACCTAAGTCGTTATGGCAATGTACAGATATAATGGCTTGATCGATATTTGGCACGCGGTTAAATAGCTGGGTAATAATACCGCCAAATTCATTCGGCAAGGTGTAGCCGACGGTATCTGGAATATTAATTGTAGTAGCGCCAGCTTTAATTGCGTTTTCAACCATGCGACATAAATTGTCGATAGGGGTACGGCCGGCGTCTTCACAAGAAAATTCGACATCATCAGTAAATTTTCGAGCAAACTTAATGGCATGTATTGCCATTGCTTCTACATCGGCGAAATCTTTTTTCAATTTTTGTTGTACATGAACGTCAGAGGTAGAAATAAAGGTATGAATACGAAACTGATCAGCAACTTTTAAAGCGTCAGCACAGGCTTGAATATCACCTTCTACCGCACGGGCTAAAGCACAAACACGAGAGCTTTTAACGGTGCGAGCAATTTCTTGCACTGATTTAAAATCGCCTGGCGAAGAAACAGGAAAGCCAACTTCCATCACGTCTACACCTAAACGTTCAATGGCTAGGGCTATTTGTAATTTTTCATGAACCGACAAGCTGGCATTTAAAGCCTGTTCGCCATCTCGTAAAGTGGTATCGAAAATAATTACTTTGTTGTCCATGTGCTGTTCCTTAATCTTTCTTGCTATTTATGAGTTGTCGCTTTATCTAAAATACGGGCATAAAAAAACCCGCGTTATAAGCGCGGGTTTAGGATTATTTTTAATTTACAACAATAAACGTCCTATCCGCGCACCAATAATGCGAGGAGGAGGTTAATGCGAATAGCATTTCTTGTTTTAAACGTTGTTGTCATTAAATTCATCTTATTTAGTTTGTTATCGCTCGTTAAAGCAAACAGTCATCTATTAGTAACGTATTTGCTCAGTTATTGTCAAACAAATTTTTATGTCTAAGGCATCTATCATATATACTTTTGTAAAAAAGTTGTCTAACTCAGATAAAAAAATGCATTTTCCTGTATTAGTGGTAGAATTTCGGCTTAGTTTTATTCTACCTTATGAAGACCTAATGTCTGTTAAACGTTATTTATTTTATATTTCTCAAAACTATAGTTTTGCTATTTTAAGACCAGTACAAAAATTAATTATTGAGCGTGGTGGCGAGGTAGCATGGTTTGCCGAAGGTGCCTCTGTAACAGTAAACTATTTCGATAAAAACGAAAGAGTGTTAAGCAGTGTTGATGAAATAAATAAATTTAATCCCATGGCTATTTTATACCCAGCCAATATTGCACCGACATTTCTACCGGGTATTAATGTCGCAGTATTTCATGGCTTTGATGCAGGGAAACTCGATAGAAAAGGTAAAAACGATCATTACAAAGTACGACATTGTTTTGACCTTTATTGTACGCAAGGACCTAGCTCAACTCGAGAATTTGAACGCCTGCGAAGTATTCATCAATCGTTCGATGTAAAAGAGACGGGGTGGTGTGCTTTAGACCCTTTATATACAGAAAATAATGCGAATAAAGAAGATAACAAAGCTACGGTTTTATTATGCTCAACATTCTCATCTCGCTTATCTTGTGCATCTGACATATTTGAAACCGTAAAGAAACTCAGTAAGACGGGTCGTTGGCAATGGTTAGTCCAATTTCATCCTAAAATGGATAAAAAAATTGTTCAGCAATATAAAACGATTCAAAGTGAACATTTAACTTTTGTTGAAACAGATGATGTCATTCCATTATTACAGCAAGCTGATGTCATGGTATGTGATACATCATCCGTGTTGATGATGTTTTTATTACTAAATAAACCGGTCGTAACCTATAAAAATATATCTCCAGACGACTTTTTGATTGATATTGATTCAGCTCATTTATTAGAACCTTCAATAGAGCGAGCATTATCACTCCCTGCTAAATTAATGGCTCATATTCAGCATTTTATTGATGAAAATCACCCATACCAAGACGGTCAATCATCACAACGGTTGTTAGCGGCTATCGATGAAAAGATGGCTCAGGGTGATACAAACAGCACAAAAAAAATTGATATAGTTCGTCAATATAAAATGCGTAAAAAATTAAGTTATTGGAAATTTTGGTGAGCCACAAGATCCTTCAGAGGTAACAAAGGAAAAGTAGCTTTCGTATTATTTAAAAAATTAAAGTGCTAATTTAGCATTATTATAGTTCACCTGATAGATGCGTTTTTCTTAAGTACCATAGGTGTAATCTGTATTTAATATTCCTAATAAAGCTAGTACTTTTATTGCCGTGAAATCCACCATTTAATAGTGCGATGTCGCTAGTGAAGTTTTTATTTTCACTGATAGGGTAAGGACGTAAACCAAATACAGACAAGTCAAGCTCTTGACAAAACTGGATATCAATATCGACAGGGCGATAAAATACTTCTCTTGCCAATAGTTTGTTTGCACCAGCCAAATTGATTGTATAGCCGGTTGTACAGTTTGGTATTTTTGTGAAGTTAACCAATTCAAACTCTTGATCTAATTTACTTTTTTGTTTTGGGAGGTGGTTTCTATTATCGGCTAACTTAATTAAGTTATATTTTTTTAAGACCTCGGAGAGTGAAAAAAGCTTGATAAAGTTATTTTCAATAATCATGTCGTCTTCGAGTACTACGGCGAATTCTATATTTTCGGCGACCATTTTTCGCCAAATATTTCTGTGACTAATATAGCAGCCAATTTCACCTAAGGTTAAAGCCGCTCTAAAAAACTTTTTATTCAGTGCCGCTGAATACTCAGTGTTGATTTCAGCTTCCGTCAAGTTGCTACCTTTTATTGCTGGAACCCTTTCGTAGCTGATACCTATTTCTGAAAGCTGTTTGTCCATACTCAACAATCGATCAGCTGCACAGTCTAGATTTATTAGATAGACTGGACAGTGTTTGATTAATGACATTTTAGATACCCCTGATTAACTATCATATTTTTAAAGCAGTGAACGCGTACTTTAGGCTAAACTGGCTGAAATTATTGTATTGTTAAATTGTTAAAGATTATATTCAACCATAAATGAGGTATTAAAATCTGTTTCATTACTTATATCATTAACAAAAGTTGAGTGGCTTACCTCTGCAGCTAAGGTAAAACGCCAGTTTTTATACGCGTGTTGAGCACTACTTGATATCATCCAAACCTGTTCAGCAATGCTAGTCACGGTATTACCTACGATAGGATTGTCAGGGGCTTTGTCTTGATTATCAGTATTTAAATCTAAATAGCGTATTTTAGTTGTAAGCCGAGTATTTACATCGAGCTGAGAAATAGCGCCTAACACATACGTTTTTGAATCGTTTTCATAAGTACTGCCAATACTACGACCATTATAACGCATACCGGTAGCATAACTTGAGTGCTCATAATAACAGTCACCAATATTATCCCTCACCTTTCCACAATCAGCTAAGCTGTCTGTGATTTCTATAAAAACAGTGCTTGGTTTGCCAAAAACAGTTAAATTAGCGTCGAAACCAACTTGTGGCTGCGCTTTGCTAAGATATTTCATTGTGCCTTCGCTGCCATCTTCTGCAAATTTTTGACCATAAAGGCTCATAGGGATACTAAATAAAGCAAAACTGTAACGAAAGTCATAACCTGCTTGCTGATTGGCAGGATTTGGGTTGTTTTCATCACAAACCACATCATCAACACCACAGTTAGTTTTACCAAGCAGTATATCTCCAAAAGTAGATAAACTTTGCGAGCGACCATCTCCTCCCCATTGCGCTAATCGAGTAATACCTAGTTCTAAATTTTTAAATGGTTTTAAGTTTAATCTAAACCCCCACAGTAAGGTGTTTTTGACTACGCGGTCATCATCCATTTTTCCCATAAAACTGGTCACTGTCCATGGAATATCAAACTCCGTAAAAGGAACGGTAAATGGTACTGCTGATTTACGTGATACAGCGAATGCAGCAATTGGGCGGGCGTTATTGGTTAAACTTAAACTAGTATCCCAACTTGGTCCGTACCAGCGGTTTTGTCGACCAAAAGAAAACACCCAATTACCAACAAATGCGGCAATATAGCTTTCATCTAAACGGACCTTTTCGCCATCAATAGGGTCATGGGTATAGCTATGAGAAAGCTTAGCAGCAACATTGTCGAACATGAAACTTGAGTGCACACTGACACTGTTTTTATCACTGCTTTGTTCGCCAAAACTAGTGAAACGTTTGTTTTCAAGCCCAACTTGGGTTTTTATGCTAGTTTGGTTACGACTTGCTCGTTTAAATTGATGTTTAATATAATGATAAGCAGCTTGCTGATTAGCGCTTAGATTATTGGGATCTATGTTTTTAATATCGCGAATAATATCGTGCCACATGAGAGGGTAAGTGGTTACTGGCGTAATAATATGACCTGTGTCGGCCAGTAACTGAATGTTAGCTTTTAAGTAAATATCTGAAGTATCTATCCAAGGTTCAGCTAAAGAATTTGTGCTCAAGGTTATGCTTGCTGCTAAAATTAGCGCAGTTAAGATAGATTTAGGAGATAACATGCTAGGTAATATTCACTCTTTAATTTTACAATTCCCTTTGTTTTATATAGGGAGGTTTGTATTCAAGTATAAAATAAATTATACGTGTTTTTATTCCTATTATATAGAGGTAAAGTAGGCCTAATTAACTGAATATAGCCAAGGCTTTAAGTTAAATTGGGGGAGGGCATTGGTTTGCTTTAAAACGAATAAGGAAAGTTAGGTAAAAATAAGAAATAACTAAAGTTTATATGTAAGAAAACACATAAAAAAATCGCACAGGTTATACGCGATTTTTTTATAACCGAGCAGCGATTACTTCCAGTTATCCATTGAACCTTTACGACGAGCAGTAAGCCGAGGTATCAACAAGCCTAAAAGTAAGCCAACCACAAGTACAATAGCGCCATTATAAAACCATTCTTTTTTGATATTGGTATCTTGGTCTTTTAATTTTGCCTGGGTAGTTGTAAGTGTTTTGTTTAATTGGCTTATTTCATTATTGAGCGCAATTCTCTCTTTGGTCAGTTTATCTATGTTATTTTTAGCCACGTCTAGTTCGTTTGATAAATTATCACTACCAGTTGCTGTGTTAGCTAGCCTTTCGTTAAGTTCGGCAATAACAAAACGTAAACCAGGTTTTAGAGAAACGTATTTACTTTCAATCCAGACATTGCGGTTTTTATCATCGATGATTTCGGTGTAGTCATTTTCATGCTTTCCGGTGATTTTAACTTCTACACCTGAATTTACACTACCAAGAATACGATAATTATTACCTGCACCTGAGTGCATGTAGACGAAAAGATCATCAGAAATATAACCAGAAGCCAAATTGGCAGGTACTTCTTCTGCAATAAGTGGGAGAGATAAACTAAGGGCTAAGCCAACAAATAAACCTTTTATGCTTTTCATGAAACTACCAGTAATGCTTGAGAAATGAGTAATGGCAAAATATTAGGGCTTTGCTGAAGTGATAGCAAGTTAAGTTTACGAACATTAAGGTTTTTTTATTAAAAAGTTCATTAATTGCCATGAATTGAATGGAATAATAACTTAGCTACTTGTTTTCAGCTCTTGCTATTGTAAACTTATTTAATTGTAAAATTATTATTGGAAGCATATGGTTACCGAAATAGAGCTTAAGTATTTTGTGGTCAGTGAAAACACTCAAGAAAACATCACCCATTTACTCTCGGCTCAACAACTTTCTTTTAGCTGTATTACTAAGCAATTATCGAATTGCTATTACGACACTGCAGGTTTAAATTTTCGCAAACATGACATGGGTTTGAGGGTTCGTGGTTGTGATGGTCAGTTAGAGCAAACGATTAAAACGGCAGGTGTCGTTATCGCAGGTTTACATCAACGACCGGAATATAACGTCGACATAAGTAATAATTATCCAGAACTTGCGCTATTCCCTGATGAGATATGGCAGACTAGCCAAGATGTAGATCAATTACAAAATGCATTGGTACCGCTATTTTTAACTGACTTTACCCGTATTATTTGGGTAGTTACCTTAAGTTCTGGTTCTGTTATTGAGTTAGCGTTTGATCAAGGTGATATCAGCAGCGACGGCAGAAGCGTCTCACTTTGTGAGCTCGAACTCGAGCTTGTCTCAGGAGAAACTGAAGATTTATTGTTATTGGCGAAGCAATTGTTCTCAGTAATATCTGTTCGTCCGAGTAGTCAAAGTAAAGCGGCGCGTGGTTATCGATTATGGAATAACACGCCAGAGAACTGGGAAAAACCAACAGCAGATATGCTGCCCCTGGAGTCTAGTTTTGGTATTTTAAGTGCATTTAATACGGGTATAAACGACTGTTTGACGCATTTACATGATCATCTTGAACATTATATTGTCATGCCTAGTTTAATTGAGTTAGAAAAAATAACTGAAACCTTAGCCTTAATGCGACATGGATTTTGGCTCTTTGATAATTATCTGCCTAAGCATTCTAAAAAGTTACGTAATGAACTGAGCTACTTTATCCACTTATTGTCCTGGGTGGATAATGCAGTTAACTTGCAAGAACTGACGACTAAAACTGGTAATTATCGTCATAAGTTGAATTATAGTCAGCAATTACTTGAACAGTTAAAAATAGAAAAACGCAGACTTCCTAATAGTGAAAATGTACTTGAATTACTCCATGGTGAACGATTTAACTGCTTGCAGGCTGATTTATTGTCAATGCTATTAGCTGAGAAAACACAATGTAAGGAGTCAGTTTTGCCATTTGCTCAGGAATGCTTAACGGACAGCATGGGGGCAGTATTTACTGCTAGCGATAATCAAGAGCTGACTAGTGAAGAATATTTGTCCCATGCAAAGTTATTAAATAGGAGTTTGTTAACGACTACTTGGTTTGGGCTGTTGTTCGATCAAGAAGATCGCAAGCAATACCGAACACCTTGGCTAGATATTCAGCAAGGGATAAGTGAATTACAAACTTTATGGATTATTCATCAGCAATTACAAACCTTAGATGAAAAACCAACTAAATTAGTTTCATGGCAGGGCAGTAAAGTTGAAGGCTTATTAGTTGCTTTGAACAGCTCTAAAAAAATGGCGCTTGCTATGCAACCATATTGGTTAGAAGAATAATTATTTAATGAAGTATTTAATCCAATTAGCCTTGCTCTTTAGTTCTTTTTTATCCTTTCTATGTTTGGCTAGTGTTTATAATTTACCCTCGAAAGAATCAAGAATCATCGGTGAACCTGTTAGCCATAAAGTTATTAGAGGAGATTACTTTCAAGTTTTAGCGGAGAAATACAATGTTGGATTTATGGCAATGTTAGCGGCTAATCCAGGCGTAGACCCATTTTTACCTAATCAAGATAAAAACATTATTATCCCAAAACAAATGTTATTACCTTTTGGGAAACGTGAGGGCATTGTTATCAATCTTGCTGAGATGCGTTTGTATTACTATCCTGAGGGTGAAAAATTAGTGTATGTTTTTCCTGTGGGTGTTGGTAGACAAGGGCTTGCTACGCCACATGTTACTAGTACTATTGGTGATAAACGTAAAGATCCTGTTTGGCGACCTACCAAAGATATGCGCGAACGTTATTTCGTTGAACATGGTAGGGAAATGGCTAAAGAGTTTGCCGCAGGTCCAAATAATCCCTTTGGAAAATATGCGTTACGCATAGGTACAAGTGAGTACTTGATTCACGGAACAAATAAGCGATTTGGTATTGGAATGCGAGCAAGTTCTGGCTGTATTCGCATGTATGCCGATGATATTGAATGGCTATACAATAATATCCCCGTAGGGACAGTTATTAGGATTTTAGAGCAACCTATAAAGATGTCTTATGAGCACGATGGGAAAAAAATCGAATTGCACAGCCCGTTAACACCTGATACTGAGACAGAAGCTAAATTAGTGATGACAGATGCAATAAGAAATTTTATTGGCAATGATGAAGTATTACTTGAAAAAGTGAGTCGTTTGCTTGATAAGCCGCAAGGTGTTGTTGTTTCATTGAAGTGAATGTGAATTGCGGGCGTAGGCTTTTTAGGAGTTAGCACTTATATAACGAAAAATGGATATTGAAATACGGGTTTATAGTTCCGGACTAAACCTAAGTACCTACATCCATGTAGGAAAATTCAGCATAAAGGAAGGGACTGTAAGTTTATACTGTAAGTAAAAATAAAGTATCAGATACAAAAAACGAGGCTTAATTTAGCCTCGTTTTTAATTTATAAGTATCTATATATTAATGAAGAATACGTGCGCGAATGGTTCCGTCAATCTGCTTTAATTCACGTAATGCCACTTCGCTGTCTTGCGCTTCAATATCAATAACTACATAACCTATTTGATCATCAGTTTGTAAATACTGCGCGGCAATATTAATATTATGATGGGCAAATGTTTGGTTGATTTGCGTTAAAACACCCGGTTGGTTGTGATGAATATGCAATAAACGACTTGTACCAGAGTGCCCTGGTAAAGAAACTTCAGGGAAGTTAACCGCAGAAAGTGTTGAGCCGTTGTCAGAATATTTCGCCATTTTACTGGCTACTTCTAAACCAATGTTAGATTGAGCTTCTTTGGTGCTACCGCCAATGTGCGGTGTTAAAATAACATTGTCGAATTCACGTAAGGGTGAAATAAACTCTTCGTCATTACCTTTTGGTTCAACAGGGAAAACGTCGATTGCTGCTCCAGCTACTTTTTTACTCTTTAATGCTTGTGATAAGGCGTCGATATCAACAACCGTACCACGAGAGGCATTAATAAAAATAACGCCGTCTTTCATAGCGGAAAATTCTTTTTCAGCCATCATGTTTTGCGTTTGTTTGGTTTCTGGTACATGCAAACTAACGACATCTGCTTCTTTTAATAAAGCAGGTAAACTTGACGCTTGGCTAGCATTTCCTAGTGGCAGCTTAGTTTCAACATCGTAAAAGCGAACACGCATGCCCAAGGTTTCAGCTAAAATACCTAATTGCATACCAATGTGGCCGTAACCAACAATGCCTAAGGTTTTACCACGAGCCTCCACGGAGCCTGCCGCAGATTTATGCCATTCACCACGATGTGCTTTGGCACTTTTTTCAGGAATACCGCGTAGTAGAAGTAAGGTTTCACCTAATACTAATTCAGCCACTGAACGGGTGTTTGAAAACGGTGCGTTAAACACCGGAATACCACGTTTTTGTGCTGCTTTAATCTCTACTTGGTTCGTACCAATACAAAAACATCCAATAGCGACCAATTTTTTTGCATGGCTTAAAACATCATCAGTTAACTGAGTACGCGAGCGAATACCAATAAAATGAACATTAGCAATTTTTTTAATCAAATCTTCTTCAGCAAGCGATGTACTTATACATTCAATATTGCTGTAGCCTTTTATTTTTAGCTCTTCAACAGCGCTCGGGTGAACACCTTCAAGTAATAAAATCTTAATTTTTTCTTTTGCTAATGAATTATTGCTCATTTGTCTAAAATCTCGTGTATGACAGTAGGGGGATTGCGCCTTAACCAAATATAACATGTTTAGATGGCTAGATTTCTAAACTAGCATATAGTGTATAAACTCTAAAGCGTTATTTTACGACTTTCGCACCGTCTTGAGTGCCTAGAATTAAAACGTCTGCTCCACGTTGTGCAAACAAACCATTGGTAACAACACCTACAATGGCGTTGATGTCGTTTTCAAGCTTTTTAGGATCAATTATCTCTAAGTTATGCACATCGAGAATTACGCAACCGTTGTCAGTCATAACACCTTGACGATAAACCGGGTCGCCGCCTAATTTTACAAGTTCACGCGCTACATAACTTCGTGCCATCGGAATCACTTCAACCGGCAGAGGGAAATCTCCTAACAGCTTAACTTGCTTAGTTTCATCGGCGATACAGACAAACGTTTTAGCGACAGCTGCCACTATTTTCTCACGAGTTAGTGCTGCGCCTCCGCCTTTTATCATCGCCATATGTTGGGTAATTTCATCTGCGCCATCAATATATACATCAATACCGTCGACATTGTTTAATTCAAAAACTTCAATACCATAAGATTTTAGTTTTTCAGTAGAAACTTCTGAGCTTGAAACCGCACCTTCAATTTTGTCTTTTATTGTCGCTAACGCATCAATAAAGTGATTTACAGTTGAACCCGTGCCAACTCCAACAATAGTATCGTTTTTAATAAATTCGAGCGCTTTTATTGCTGCCGCTTTTTTCATTTCATCTTGGGTCATAGTGATATTTCTTATCGGTATGTGTAAAATTGACGGGATTATAGCAGGAAATTTTAAAGCATGTAGTTTAGGGGCTAGATTCTAGGTTCTAGGTTTCTAGGCTCTAGAACTTATAATGCTGATTTGGGGTGATGATTTCTGGTAGAGGAATATCCCATAGTTCACTAGGAATCTCGGGTACCTGCTGGCAATCGTGTGCTAAACCAATAGGGTAGGGTTTGGTTGATTTATTCGTTTGAAATTCTGTATGCCAACGAGCTAAGGTGCGGTCATAAAAGCCGCCGCCCATGCCCAATCGATTACCTTTGTTGTCGAACGCAACCAGTGGTGTGAAAATAATGTCGATATTATCGACTTGCTTGATCGCGGTAACATCAAGTTTAGGCTCACTAATCCCATATTGGTTGATTTTCATTTTTGTGTTTTTTTCATACTTTAAAAATAGTAAATGCCCTTTATTAAAAGGATGTATAACGGGTAAATAGACTGACTTTTTCTCTTGCCAGCACCACTTAATAAAAATCAGAGGATCTAATTCACTGTCGTTAGCTAAGTAAATAGCAATATGTTCAGCTTGTTGAATGCCTTTATGGTTCTTAAGTTGTAACATTAAGTTTGTTGATGCTTCTTGTTGCTCTGAATTAATAAGAGACTGACGCTGAGCCCTTATTGATTTTCGGAGTAATTGCCGAGATGTTTGTTTTTTTGAAAAGCAGTTCATAAAGAATATCCTTTCTGAAATAAATCCGAAAAAAAACGAGCCATTATCGGCTCGTTTATTATCAGAGTTTTACATCAAATTAGCTATGGTTCTTTGGCATAGCTTCATGTGTAGCCGTAACTTCTAATTCTTCTTCTAGTTTACCTTCAAGAGTATGAGAAGCTTCGCCTTCAGCCCCATGCATCCATTGGACTAATTTACCCGCAGAAAGATAGATTATAAAGCCGGTAATTAAAGCACCAACACCAACACCCATAAAGATGTTGCCAGCGTTATTTACCATTTCTTCACCTTCACCAACAAATGAACCAATAAAGGCTGCTAACCAATTAGATAAAGCGGTAAAGAAGAACCACATACCCATTAATAACGAAGTAAATTTAAGCGGCGCTAATTTAGTTACCATAGATAAACCAATCGGTGATAAACATAATTCACCCAAGGTATGGAACAGGTAAGCAAAAACTAAGAATAACATGCTTACTTTAACAGCAACATCGCCTCCTTGTATCATAGTTGCCCATAACATCACGAAAAAACCTATGGATAAAAATAACATCGCTAAGGCAAACTTTTTCGGCGATGTCGGTTCGTTTGAGCCCATTTTAACCCAAGTAGAGGCAACAAAAGGCGCAAGTAAAATAATGAACATAGCATTTAATGATTGAAACCAAGAAGCAGGAACTATAAAACCCATCAAATCACGGTCAGTAAATTCAGAAGCATAAATAGTGAATAAACCACCGGCTTGCTCAAAACCGGCCCAGAAAATTACCGAGAACATGCTCATGATTAAAATAACTTTCATGCGATCCATATCTTGAGGGGTTAACGGTGCATGGGGTTTTTCTTCACCTTTAGTGCGGTTAGCTGATGGCTCAATACCAATATCACCTAAATATTTATTTGCTAAGGTAAGCTGCAAGGTTAAACCAATTAACATACCACAACCAGCAGCGATAAAACCGTAGTGCCAGTTTACTTCTTCGCCAAGGTAACCAACAATTAAAGGGGCTAAGAAAGCGCCTAAGTTAATGCCCATATAGAAAATAGTAAAAGCGCCATCACGTCTGTGATCACCATCCTCATATAAATCGCCCACTAAACTAGATACATTGGCTTTAAATAAACCATTACCGGTAACTATTAATGCTAAGCCGATATAAAATACCGTTTCTTCCATGCCAGCTAGCATGGTTTTAGGAATGCCTAAGGTGAAATAACCTAAAGCGAAAATGATGCCGCCCCAAATAATTGCCTTACGCTGACCAATATAATTATCAGCTAACCAGCCACCTATTACAGGTGTTAAATAAACTGACATAGTGAAAAAGCCATATAAGCTGAGCGCCTCAGTTGAGCTCCAACCAAAACCGCCATCTTGTACACTGGCGACTAGGTACAAGACCAAAATGGCGCGCATACCGTAATAACCAAAACGTTCCCACATTTCGGTACCAAATAAAAGAAACAGTCCCTTCGGGTGACCGAAAAGAGTGCCTGCTGTAGGTTTAGTCATAAAAATATCCTTTAAAAGTAGCCATAACTTTATTTTAATTTATTTTATAGCGCTGTAGCATCATGCAAAGTGAATGAAAAAACAGCGAAAGTGTATGGTTATAAATTATAAATTGCGTAAGTCAGCGTGTGTTATACCTGTGCTAGCAATGAAAGGCAATAGTTGAAGTCACAGACTTGATGTATGTCATGTAATGTTTTAGTTACCATTACCTGCATTCAGGTAATGAAAAATAACCACAACATTTATGCTGAGTAGTAGCTATGTATGGCTATGTATAGCTATACGTTTTAAAAGAGAAAAAAGTTACTTTATTCAGCAGTTCGTTGCTGATAAACTCCGCAGGTTAATTTTTTGTAACTTATTTCGCTGATGTTTTAATTATATATTCGTTAGTTGATAATTTATTAAACTGTTTAACTACTTTATCCCTCGTATTTATAGGAAGATTTTTGCGCCAATGATAAACATTACTCGCTATATATTAGCCACTTTTTTACTGTTAACTTTTTCTTTAACTGTACAAGCTCAGCAAGTTTCAGCTCAGCAAATTGAACAATTTAAAAAGTTACCAAAATCCCAGCAAGAGTCTTTAGCTAAGAGTATGGGCATTGATTTAAGTGCAATTGAAGCACAAATGTCAGGAGGAACAACGCAAAAGGCGCCAGAGAATACCCCCGTAACACCAAGAACTACCGGTACTGAAGATACGAACAACTCAAATCAAGCAGAAAACGACGATAATAAAAAGGCAGAAGATCTTTTTAAGAAGTTACCTCGTTTCGGTTTAGACGTTTTTGCTAATGCTCCTTCAACATTTTCACCGGTAATGGATATTGCTATTCCAGAAGGTTACATTTTAGGTACTGGCGATTCAGTATCAGTACAGGTATTTGGTAAAGAAAATCGTGAAATGAACTTAACGGTTAGTCGTGAGGGCGAACTGGTATTTCCAACTTTAGGGCCGATAAAAGTTGCTGGCCTGACCTTTTCTGAGCTAAAAAAATTCATTGTAAATAAAGTAAAACAAAAAATTATTGGCGTTGATGTTGTTGTCAGCCTTGCTGAACTACGTTCAATGCGTATTCTTGTAATGGGTGCTGCTTATAAACCAGGTCCGTACACGCTCAGTTCTTTGTCTTCGGTAACTCACGCTATTTTTGCTGCGGGCGGTGTTAGTGATATTGGTTCATTAAGGCATATTCAAGTTAAGCGTGCCGGGAAGTTAATTCAGCAAGTTGATTTGTACGACCTATTAATTACCGGTGATTCATCAAGTGATGTTTTATTGCAATCGGGTGATGTCGTTCTCATTCCACCGCAAAGTAAATCAGTTTCTATTGCCGGAGAAGTAAGACGACCTGCTATTTATGAATTAAATCAGGATGACGACTTTGCTTCTGTTATTGAAATGGCAGGCGGGCTATTACCGTCTGCATATCCAAAGTCGACCATCGTTGAACGTTATAACCAAAGTAACTTACGCAGTATTTTAAATATAGACTTGTCTGATAAGAAACAACGCAGTAAAAAAGTACAAGCTGGCGACTATATTAGAATTTTAAAAAGCTCAGACTTATATGAAGAATCCATTACCTTAATTGGTGCAGTAACTCGACCGGGTAAGTATCAATGGCGACAGGAAATGTCATTGTTAGACTTGTTGCCTCGTGCAGATTCTCATTTACTTGCCTATGCTGACTTAAATTATGCCATTATAGTGAGAGAAAAAGACGCAGCAAAAAATATTGAAGTACTACAAGTTAATTTAGCCAATATATTCTCTACAGAAAATTCAAAATATAACTATATTTTAGAAAAAAATGACAAAGTTATTGTTTTTTCTAGTGCGACAAAATCATCGGACGAACGTCTATTGTTAGATGAATTGGCCTATACGAAAAAAGAATTACTGGCTAAAGAAAGAAGATTGGCCATAGAAAGTAACAAAACGCGCGAATTTTGGCTGAAGTTCGACCAAACCATTTCTGTAAAGGATGATTCCGATGCGTTAATTGAGCAGTCTTTGGCACAGATTAGTGGTGGTGATGTACAAGAACAATTAAACATTCGCGATGTGGCTTTATTTTCAAGAAAAAGATTATTGGTTCCTATTATCAATAAATTACGCCGACAAGCTGGAGCTGGTGAGCCCATTCAACTGATTGAGGTAGATGGTGAAGTTAAGTTTCCTGGAATTTATCCTATGGGTAAAAACTCTCGTATTAAAGAGCTTATCGCTGCTGCAGGTGGTGTAAAAGAGTCAGCGTATTTATCTCGTGCGGAACTAACTCGTACCGTATTAAAAGGCATTAGCTCTACGAAAGTGTCAAAAAACATCAAACTTGGTAATGCACTAAAGGGAATAGATGAAGATAATTTATTGGTACAAAGTAAAGACCGTTTAAATGTTCACCGTATACCATCATGGAGTGAAAACCATGTTATTGAATTACGTGGGGAAGTATTGTTTCCTGGTAAATATACTGTGCGTCGTGGTGATAAATTATCAAGTATTATTGAGAAAGCGGGTGGATTAACTTCTTTTGCCGATCCAAATGGCTCTGTTTTCTCTCGAGAAAAACTTAAACAACTTGAACTGCAAAATATAATCAAAGTGAGTGCTGATCTACGTATCGAAATGGCAACTAAGTCTCTATCGAGTAATAGTGCTGTTACTTCATATGATGAAGTGCAATCGCTGCTTGCTGATTTAACAAAAGTTGAACCTGTAGGTCGTTTGGTTATTAACTTACCGCAAATTATCGAAGAAAATAATTACGATGTTTCTGTTGAAGGTGGGGATGTGCTTTATATTCCAACCCGTAAAAATTCAATTAATGTTATGGGGCAAGTGCAAGTAAATAGCTCGCATATGTTTGACACATCGCAAAGTGTTGAAGATTATATCAAACAAAGTGGTGGCGTTAAAAAACGTGCTGATGAAGAGCGTATTTATATTATTTCTTCGAATGGTAGCATTAGAATGCTAGAAGAAAGTAATTGGTTCTCAGGAGGTGACAGCTCTAATTTAAAACCTGGCGATTCAATCGTTGTGCCTCTTGATTCAGAGTACATGAATAACTTAACATTATGGACATCAGCCACAACCATTATGTATAACACTGCGGTTGCAATTGCAGCTATTAGTGGTATTTAGTATTGCTCAAGGCATTAGTTATTTATTTTTCAAATTTAAAATGGAATGATTTAAAATGATTAAAGATTTAAGCGAAGTGAAATTAGCGATTATTGGTTTAGGTTATGTAGGCTTACCCTTAGCGGTAGAGTTTGGCAAAAAATACCCAACGCTAGGTTTTGATATTAATCAATCTCGAATTGCAGAGCTACAAAGTGGTACAGATCGTACACTAGAAGTGAGTGATGAAGAGCTTGCCGAAACCAAAGACTTATCGTTTTCATGTACCGTTGATGACTTAAAATCTTGTAATGTTTATATCGTTACCGTTCCAACACCTATTGACGCACATAAGCGACCTGATTTAACACCGCTTATTAAAGCCAGCGAAATGTTAGGTAAGGTAATTTCTAAGGGCGATACCGTTATTTATGAATCAACGGTTTACCCTGGTGCAACCGAGGAATCGTGTATTCCTGTAGTAGAGAAATTTTCAGGTTTAACATTCAATACAGACTTCTTTGCAGGTTATTCACCTGAACGTATTAACCCAGGCGATAAAGAACACCGTGTGATTAATATTTTAAAAGTTACATCTGGTTCAACACCTGAAATTGCTGAATTTGTTGATCAGCTATATCTTTCTATTATTATTGCGGGCACGCATAAAGCGAGCTCAATAAAGGTTGCTGAAGCGGCAAAAGTTATTGAAAACACGCAACGCGACGTAAATATTGCATTAATAAATGAGCTTTCAATAATTTTTAATAAATTAGACATAGATACGTTAGAAGTATTAGAAGCTGCCGGCACTAAATGGAATTTCTTACCATTTAGACCTGGACTCGTTGGCGGACATTGTATTGGTGTTGATCCTTACTACTTAACACATAAAGCGCAATCGGTAGGTTATCATCCTGAAATGATTTTAGCAGGTCGTCGTCTTAATGACGGTATGGGCGCATACGTGGTTTCTCAACTCGTCAAAAACATGTTGAAAAACCGTATTCAAGTTGAAGACGCTAATGTATTAGTAATGGGCTTAACGTTTAAAGAAAATTGCCCTGATTTACGTAATACTAAAATTGTTGATATTGTTAGCGAGTTAAAAGAATACAATATTAACGTTGATATTACCGACCCTTGGTGCTCAACAGAAGCAGCAGAGCATGAATACGGTTTATCATTAAACCAAAGCCCTATAGCCGGAAGTTATGACGCGATAATTCTAGCCGTTTCTCATGATGAGTTTAAGAAGCTAGGCGCTGAAAATATTCGTAAACTAGGTAAGAAGAATCATGTACTTTATGATTTAAAATATTTATTACCTAAAGATGCAGTAGACATGCGTTTATAGAGTTAAGTCTTCCTGAACTTGTTTCAATATTTCAATGTATTGAATACAGAAACTAAAATAAATTCAGCATTACGACATGGGATTATAAATAACGATTGTGATTTCGTACTAAGATAACGACTTAATGACTAAGGTAACGTATCTTTGAATAGAATAACGTCATTCTGGAATAGGCACCGTCATCCTGAACTTGTTTCAGGATCTCAAACAAACATAATATGCATAGGAAACTCATGTCTCGCTATAACGAAATTAAATTACAGCTTCAACAGTCACCTAAAAAATGGCTTGTTACCGGTGTTGCCGGTTTTATTGGTTCAAACCTATTAGAAACCCTATTACAGCTAAACCAAACCGTTGTAGGTTTAGATAGCTTCGCTACAGGGCATCAGCACAATTTAGATGAAGTTCAGTCACAAGTATCAAATGAACAATGGGCCAACTTTACTTTTATTAAAGGCGATATTCGTAATTTCGATGATTGCCAAAAAGCTGTAAAAGGTGCTGATTATATTCTGCATCAAGCGGCTTTAGGCTCAGTGCCTCGCTCAATTGCTGATCCAATATTAACAAACTCAGCAAATATTACAGGTTTTGTGAATATGCTAACGGCTGCCAAAGAAGAGGAAGTAAGTACTTTTGTTTATGCTGCTTCAAGCTCTACTTATGGCGACCACCCAGCGCTACCTAAAGTAGAAGAAAACATTGGTAAGCCATTATCACCGTATGCCGTTACAAAATATGTTAACGAACTTTATGCTGATGTTTTTAATAAAACTTACGGCTTAAATGCAACCGGCTTACGCTACTTTAATGTGTTTGGTAAACGCCAAGACCCAGACGGTGCTTATGCAGCTGTTATTCCAAAATGGACCGCAGCAATGATCGACAACGAAGATTTATTCATAAACGGTGACGGTGAAACAAGTCGTGACTTTTGTTTCGTTGAAAATGCAGTACAAGCTAATATATTAGCAGCAACTGCTGACGAAGCAGGAAAAAATCAAGTTTACAACGTAGCGTTAGGTGACAGAACAAGCTTAAATACTTTATTTAATAGCTTAAAAGTCGCATTAAAAGCCAATGGCGTAAATTATGAAAAATCAGCAATTTATCGTGACTTTAGAGTAGGTGATGTTTTGCACTCGCAAGCAGATATTTCTAAAGCAAGAAAATTATTAGGTTTCGAACCAGAATTTAAAATACAGCAAGGAATTGATAAAGCCATGCCTTGGTATATTAATTTTATGACTAAATAACAAGTAAGCTTTTTTATACGTCATCCTGAACTTGTTTCAGGATCTCGTACTTAACAATTAAACACAGATACTGAAATACAGCTTTATAGTTCCTGATTAAACCTAAGTACCTGCACCCATGTAGGAAAATTCAGCATGACGAGAGTATACATATAAATGCCAGTGAGTACACAAATGCCAGCATAGCCTCGTCACCCTGAACTTGTTTCAGGATCTAAGTACTTAGGTTTAGTCGAGAACAATAAAATTGCATTTCATGATCCAATGCTTGTTTCAATTTTTTGTAAAATACAAATACTAAATAAACTAACCAAAAATAAGCCTTATCAATATGAAATTCTAGCGATAGAGTAACTACATATCATGTTGTAAAAACTTATTATCAATGCAAAAAATTAACGAAATACTAGAGCATATCACCAATTATGCATTGGAATTCTATGATATCGAAGTGATCTGGCTTTATGGCTCGCATGAAAAAAGTACATCACATAGTAATAGCGACATAGATATTGCTTTAGCATTTAAAAATTTCGAATTAACCGATATAGACCGAAAACTGCGTCCTCAAGAATTAGCGTTAATATTGTCGGCACAACTAAATTTATCCGATAATAAGTTATCTATCGTCGATATTAATAATGTACCCGTATATTTAGCATTTAATGTTGTGGAATATGGCAGAGTTATACATTGTAAAAATAAGGTAAGAGAGCTTAAGGAAATACAACGTATATACAGTCAATTTGAATTTGAAACCATTAAACATAATGAGTAAAGAGGTAGCACAATGGTAGATCAAGGCTTACAGCTTTATTTAAAGGAAGTGATTCTTCATCTCAATGAGTACACACTTGAGTTGAATGAATTGAGTGAAGTCGATGTTTTAAATAGCAGAGATTACAGAGCGACTGAGCGTTTGTTACAATTACTCACCGAAGTCTCTATTGGTTTAGCTAAACATTGGTTAAAGTCTATTAAAAAAGAGTCAGGCAGTAATGCCTACCAAACTTTTGTTGCTTTACAAGATATTGGTGCTATTTCTGAAATTTAATTGGTTGAATGGCGGAAAATAATAGGTTTACGTAATTCATTAGTTCATGACTACCTTAATGTAGATAAATTAATTATTAAAACAATAGTTAAGAATGAAAAATATCAAACGTTAGTGTTATCTTGTGAAAAGGCTGTTGATGCATTGCAGTGTGATACAAGTGGATCATGAGTAATCAGAACCATGGATAAATGTTAGACCTTACAAATAAAAGCAAGAATAACAGTCAGAATAGCACCAACCAATGCAATACCCACCGTCATCCTGAACTTGTTTCAGGATCTCCCACTTAGCAGACTAAATATAGATACCTAAATACAGATTTATAATGCCTGACTAAACCTACGTGCCTAGATCCATGAAGGCAATTCAGCAAGACGACAGAGAGCTGTAAAAGCCAGAAAAACACCCGCCAATTCAACCCCAGCGTCATCCTGAACTTGTTTCAGGATCTCGCACTTAGCCGACAAAAAACCATATTCTAAAGTACAGTTTATAATGCTAGGCTAAATCTAAATACCTACATCCATGGAGGAAATTAAGCATGACGACAGAGAACTACAACAGCCAGAATAACAGCAGCCAATTCAACCCCCACCGTCATCCTGAACTTGTTTCAGGATCTCGCACTTAGCAGACAAAACCATATTCTGAAGTACAAATTTATAAAGCCAGGCTAAATCTAAGTACCTATATCCATGTAGGCAATTCAGCATAACGACAGAGAGTTAATAACAGTCAGAATAACACCAACCAATGCATTACCCAACGTCATCCTGAACTTGTTTCAGGATCTCGTACTTAAAAGCTAAAACCAGATACTGAAATACAGGTTTATAATGCTAGGCTAAACCTCTACAACCGAGTAAGAAAATTCAGCATGACCGCATCGGATACTGAATATCCAACTGCAGTCAAAACATATTCAGGATATTACTCTATAATATGCATACACTGAAAAGGAAATCAGCATGAAACATCCTCATGTTTACATCATGGCTAATAACAAAAATACTACCTTATACATTGGTGTAACAAGTAATTTATCTCAAAGAGTCTACCAACATAAATTAAAGGTGATCCCAGGCTTTACCAGTAAATACAACCTAATAAAATTAGTATACTTTGAATCATTAGAAAATATGTATGATGCAATATCACGTGAGAAACAACTAAAAAATTGGCGTAGGAAGTGGAAAAATAACTTAATTGAACAAGTAAACCCGAAATGGTTGGATCTTAGTATCGATTGGTAGGTATAAATAAAAACACTCATAGAATCAACAATGTAACAGTGAATAGACTATGCAACAGTGAATAGAGCAAAGCTAATACATCCACCCTCAACTTAAACTCGCCTAGATGGATGTTGCTACTTAGGTTTAGTCTGGAACAAATAACCTGCGTATAGGGATCTATTACTTAGATTTGACCAAGAACAATAAAGTGCTTTTAGGCTTGAGTACTTACACAACTAAACACAGATACTGAAATAAATTCAGCATGACAACAATCAGCAGCATATACTCCGTCATCCTGAACTTGCCTACATGGATTTAGGTACTTAGGTTAAGTAAGAAAGAACAAATCTGTGTTTCAGGAGCCGTAACTGCGCAATACAACCAAGAGCATAAAATTAATACTAGCTCTAATATGTAAAATACAAGTAAGCAAACTAAATAATCTAAGATATAAACTGGCAAAGAACAAAAGGGCAACTACAATACTGGCAATGTAAATAAAATGTAAAAAAAGGATTTTTTAAATGAACACGATAGTCTATGTTTATATTTTACAGTCTATGGACGGAACCTACCATACAGGATGCTGCGACGAGCTGGCAATTGTTCTAGCTAAATATGATAAATATAAAAAGTTACTCGTTGGAATGAATGTAAATTTACCGGTTAAATTAGTTCATCAACAAAAGTTTAAAACAGAACAAGAAGCACAGGCTATTGAAAGAGTAATGAGACGATGGAATAAACGTCAGAAACAATCCTTAATCAATAACGATTGGGTGGAAATATCAAAACTAGCAAAAAAGTTTAACTAAAAAATACAAAAAAGTAGCATGACAGCTTCTTTTGAATAAAATGGCATAAACAATGATTATGCCAAAACCAATTAACCAACACCAACAGTCATCCTGAATTTATTTCAGGATCTAGCACTTAAGAGCAGCTAAAAATACATATACTGAAATGAATTCAGCATGACGACAGGGAGTTCATAACAGCCAGTGCAACACCAACTAGTTCAGCACCAAGCAATGAGACACCAAGCAATGAGACACCAAGTAATGAGACACCCTCCGTCATCCCGAACTTGTTTCAGAATCTCGCACGTAGAGACTAAACTCAGCTACTGAAATGAATTCAGCATGACGATAAGGAAATAACAACAAGCAATGCAACCTCCACTTCATCTTGCCTATATACACGCAGCTACTGATATTAATCAGAATCTAAAACAAAAAATTAATAACACCAAACTCACAACACGAGACTTTCGAAGCTAGCTAAAATAAAAATAAAAATAAAAACTAAGCGCATGTAACAAAGTAATTACAAATAACAACAGCCTCACCTTTACACTACATTCATAAATGCAGTATACTTTGGCCGTTTTCGAAGACAAAAACATACACATAGATAAACAGACAGAATGGAATACCCACAAGTGCCAGATAAATCAACAAATCAGCAAAGTAATAAACAATCTATGCATGGCACAATATCCCCTGAAACAGTATTACTTTCTCAACAAATGTCACAACAACTAGCATTACAAAATAACGATGATGAAATTGACCTAGCAGAACTATGGCGTGCTATTTGGGCAGGAAAATTTATAATTATTGCTATATCGTTCGTTTTCGCAGTAGCTTCTCTTGCTTTTGCCTTATCAAAATCTGACGTATACAAAGCATCTGTATTACTTTCACCTGCTGCAAGCGAAGGTGCTGGCGGTATGGGCGCCCTTGCCGGTCAGTTTGGCGGACTAGCCAGTCTTGCTGGTATTAGCTTAGGTGGTGGTGGTACGGATAAAACAGCACTTGCACTAGAAATTCTAAAGTCACGTGCCTTTCTTGAAAATTTCATTGATAAACACGAATTGCTAGTACCTTTAATGGCAAGCAAAAAGTGGGATCGGGTTGAAAATACTCTTATTCTTAATAACGAAATTTATAATGAAAGTACTAATAAGTGGTTACGCGAAGTTCCCGCGCCTAAAAAGCCTCAGCCTTCTCTATGGGAAGCCTACCAAGAATTTTTGAAATTACTTTCTACTTCTCAAGACAAAACAACATCATTAGTTACAATAGAAATCGAATTCTACTCACCTGACATAGCAAAACAATGGCTGATATGGTTAGTCAGCGGCGTAAACAACTTCATGCGTGAAAAAGATGAAAAAGAAGCACAAACATCAATTGATTACTTAACCAGTCAACTAGAAAAAACAGAAGTAAGCGCCATGGAAACGGTGTTCTATCAATTAATTGAAGAGCAAACGAAAAACATGATGCTAACCAAGGTTTCACCTGAATATGTATTGAAAACTATCGACCCTGCACAAGTACCAGAAGAAAAAGCTGGCCCTAAGCGTGCACTCATTGTTGTGCTAGGTACTATGCTAGGTGGCATATTATCGGTACTTATTGTGTTAATTAGACACTTTACAAATAGTGCTCAGTCGACTAGAACTAAGGAAGATGATTTAGCCTAAGGCTAAATAGGACAATTTTATGGAAGTATTCATTTCAGCAGTTACTGCCTTTTGTTTTGCATTTATAGCAATCAAGTTTTTCAAACCGGTAGCGATAGAAGTTGGTTTAGTTGACAAGCCTAGTGAGCGTAAATTACATGCTGGGCATATCCCCCTTATCGGCGGAATCTCCATTTTTATGGCCGTACTTATGGCCAGCCTTTTATGGCTTCCTAATACCTTAGAGTTACGGATGTACCTTATTGCCTCAGCGATGATGGTATTTATTGGCGCACTAGACGACAAATTTGACTTAAAAGTACGCATTAGAATTATCGGGCAACTTATTGTCGCTAGTTTAATGATATACGGCGTTGGTGGTTATATCTCAAATCTGGGTGATTTATTCGGTATGGGCGACGTTACTTTGGGCCCCGTTGGTATTATATTTACCTATGTAGGTATTATTGTTGTTATTAACGCCTTTAATATGGTTGACGGGATTGACGGCTTAATTGGTAGTTTAAGTATCAATACTTTCACTTCAATAGCTATATTATTTATTATGAGCGGCCAAAATGATTACGTAAGTTACCCGTTAATACTTGCTACGGCAACCATCCCCTATTTAATTTTTAATTTAGGCTTAGCGCAGAATGTAAAGAAAATATTCATGGGTGACGCGGGTAGTATGTTTATTGGTTTAAGTGTTATTTGGTTATTAACCATGGGAACACAAAACGAACAAGCATCATTTCGCCCGGTTACCGCTTTATGGATTTGTGCTATTCCATTAATGGACATGCTAGCGATTGTTGTTCGCCGCTATAAAAATGGAAAGTCACCTTTCAAACCCGATAGAGACCACCTTCACCATATACTTCAGCGCGTTGGTTATAACACCCGCCAAGCATTAGTTATTATTTCAACATTCGCTGTTGCCATGTCAGCTATTGGTTTAGTTGGCGAGTATTTAGCTATACCTGATGTTATTATGCTGACAGGATTTGTTTTTGTATTTGCTTGTTATGTACTAGTTATTCGAAAAATAACTCATTTTGAAAGAGTGCAATAGGGATCATATTGGCATAAATGGCCAAATATTATCGTTGAAGGCTCCTAGCCATTAGAGTATGTTTTTTGAGGGATTTAGCCTTTGGAAAAACCGACTCAATCATTAATAAACTGTATCAGGTGTTGATTTTCCTGTGTTGTTTTTGAAAACTATCAGCAGTATTAATTTATTTAATGCGATTTGTAAAAGTGAAAAAGGTTTTAAATGAAAGTTTTGGTAACAGATGGGGTGGGTTTTATCAGGGCAGTGGTCATTCGTAACATCATACACAAGAACCAAGATAGCACTGCTAACAGAGATAAACTGACCTGTGTAGATGATTTCGAATCTATTGACAGTATGTCTAACAATGAAAGGTATATTTTTGAACCGGTTGATACTTGTGACTGCGCTGAAATAGTTAATATACTTGAAGAACAGAAAACAGATGTAATAATGCACGTAGCAGCAGAAAGGCACATTGTACGTTCTATATATGGTCCGGAAGCTTTTGTTGAAAACAATGCTTTTAGATTCTGCCACATATCAACAGGTGAGGTTTATGTTGATTTAGAAGTTGCAGAAGATTTCTCTGCAAAAAACTCGGCTTATGCACCTAGTTCACCTTATTCAGTACCGAAAGAATCAAGTTACTATTTAGTACGCGCATGGTTAAGAAATTATATATTTTCTACTATATTCCCCGTTTTTTCAAAAAAAAATTGTTCATATCATTTCCCTAAAAAATTAACTCAATTGGTACTATTAAATTCCTTAGAGTATTTTTACTTCTGTAAATTGATTAAGGCTTAAATTCTAATAATGCTATCACGTAAATTGTCGCTAGACATTTTGTCTCTATATCTTGCCCATGGGGCAAGATATATTTTTATATTAGCTTTATTACCTTTCTTGGCTAGGGTTTTAACACCAGAAACATTTGGCATACTTTTGTTTTTTCAATCTTTAGCTATTATTTTTACCCAAGCATTGGAGTATGGTTTCTCTTTTTTTGGAACCAGGGTGATTTCTCAAAATCTGGAAGATAAAGATTTTTTATCAAAATATTTAACTAACGTTCTGACTTCTCAAACAATAATCTTTATTGTAGGGGTATTAATTCTTAGCTTCATATACTCTCTTACCTCCCAAAGCCATTCTGTAAAACTAATTTTTTGGGTTACAATGATGTCTCTTTTTCAAGGTATAAGCTTATATTGGTTTTTAAGGGGAGTTGGGAAAGCTATATTGGTTGCAAAACTTGAACTTTTTTCAAAATCTATTTCATTAATTTTAATACTTGTCTTTGTTGACTCGGCAGATGATCTCATCTTAGTATTTGTATTTTTATCCCTAGGGAATTTTATAGCATTCCTTGCTACATTAATTTATTTACAGAAAAAAATATCAATGGTAACTCCAAGCTTCGCTAGCGCACTTAAATTATTAATTGACGGTTGGAATTCTTTTTTGATCAGGGCTGGTGGAAGTGTTATCAGCGACGGTAATGTTTTGTTAGCCGGAGTCTTATTAAGCCCAACGCAATATGGAATGTTTGCAGGGGCCTATCGTATTATTGCGGCCGTTAGAGGATTATTTATCCCTTTGATAGACGCTATTTTTCCGTATTTTACAAGAAGTTTAACTAATACAAGTATTCAAAGCTTAGTAAGCAAGCTTTTCCCGTTGATGGTTGTTTTTGGTTGCGTTTTGTCAATTTCAATCTATACCTTTTCAACAGAGATTGTTAAAACTGTTTTGGGAGATTCATATCAAACTTCTATTACTTATTTGGAGATATTTTCTTGTTTACCATTAATAATATCATTAGTGCATACATTTGGTACACAATGGTTAGTTGTTATTGGCAAGGAGTCAACATATTCAAGGATTGTAATTATCAGTGGTGTGTCAGGATTACTGTTTAACCTATTATTCACTCCTTATTTCGGAATTTATGGGGCGGTTATTGCTATCCTTTTTTCATATTCATGTATTGCTACTATAACCACAACATATTATTTTTATAAGTATAAATAAATGAAAAAAATTGACTTTACAAATCCGATATCAGGTAGGCGTTGGTTATCATTACTTAAGCCCTGCATACGTTATGGTTTCTCTTTTCCAAAAAATGTATCTCTTGCAAAGAGATACTTAGGTTTTCGCTTTAAAAGCAACATGCACGGACTACGTGGACCTGAGAATCTTCATGCGGATACTGTTATTGCTGGAACATCATATGCTATGGGGATGTCAGTAAATAATGGAAATGATTGGTATGATTTATCTTCCCGTTTTACTGATAGTTTAAATGTGGCGATCCCAACATCAATTGTTGAGCAAACCAATAGGCTTAAAGATATCTATAGGGGTAATTATAATCATTTGATTTACATTTATCACCCGAATATTTGGTTGATTGCTAAACAATTCAATCAAAGCCGTTTAGATAAAAAAGATATAAAGTCATCTATGAGATGGAAAACAGGCTATAAAAGCCTTCCTCTTTTATACATAAAGTGGACTTTCAAAACACTTATAAAGATAAAGCAGAATATTCTAATTTTAATAAAGTTTGGTGAGTTGAAATATCGCATTGATAGTAGGTATTGTTTACTTGAATTGAATAGAGACGAGTCTTTTTATATTGATGAGATTAGTGCTTTTCAATCATTATTTAAGCTTTTCGATAGAGTTACTGTAATTAGAGTTCCAATTAAAGAGCAGATATATTTTGATAAAACTAAAGATGTGCGTTTGAAAAACCTTATGCAATCATATGATGATAATTGGTGTCATTTCCAACAAACTATAGCGCATGATTTTGATGTGTTGGATTTGAATGAAGAGCGCAAATTCAAGTTAGAACATTATCTGCCTTTTGATACGCATTGGAATGAGAAAGGAAATGTTGTTTTTCATAATGAACTCTGTAAGTTTTTGGATAAAAATAAGTTATAAATGGATTAAGGTGGTATTAAATGATTAATGTAGCAATTATAGGCTTTGGCAAAATGGGTCAAACAAGAGCCACAGCTCTAAATAAAATAAATTACTGTAATATCAATTGTGTATACGATTTTATTACAATTGCAGAGTCTGAATACCCAATAGCTGATACAGTTGATAATATATTTTCGGACGAAAATATTCATGCTGTTTTTATTTGTACAGTGAATTCGATGAATAAAGAATTAGTTATACGAGGATTGGAGAGCAATAAGCATGTTTTCTGTGAAAAACCGCCAGCTTTTACTGCTGATGAAGTTCGTGAAATTATTGCGGCGGAAAAAATATCAAATAAAAAATTAATGTATGGGTTTAATCACCGTCATCATGGTGCCGTTATTAAAATGAAGACAGAAGTCGATACAGGGAAATATGGAAAAGTTCTTTGGATGAGAGGTCGATATGGCAAGAGTGTTGATGAAGGATATTTTGACACTTGGAGGGTTAATAAAGACATAGCTGGTGGTGGTATTTTAATAGATCAAGGTATACATATGCTTGATTTATTTAATCACATTGGTGGTGGTTTTGATCAGGTTCATGCTTTTGTATCCAACTTATACTGGAATTTAGAAGGCATAGAAGATAACGTATTTGCTATTTTTAAAAATTCCGAAAGTGGTGTTGCTGCATCATTACATTCTACAATGACACAGTGGCGACATATGTTTTCTTTAGAGGTGTTTCTTGAAGGTGGTTATATGGTGTTAAATGGACTGAAAACAGGTTCAGGCACATATGGTGATGAAGTCTTAACTGTTGCTAAAAACAGAAGTAAAGCTCCTGCTGCAACTTGGGATGACGAAGAAAGTTTTAGGTTCGAAATAGATTCGTCTTGGGATAATGAAGTGAAGCATTTCATGGAATCAATATTGAATGATTCATCAATACAAATAGGCACATCCTTAGATGCACTGAATGTAATGACCTTGGTTGATGAAATATACACAAATGAGCGTTATGATTCAGAAAATTTAAATAGAAAATTAACATCAAATAAATAAAGGAATAAGAATGAATTTTTTAAATGATTATTTTGCGGAATATAAGAAACTAGCTTTTACTGATGAAGTACAAGTTACTATTGAGCAATTCAAGGAATTAGCTGAAACAGTTAAAAAATCTAATTCTAAAATGATGTTTATGGGGAATGGGGCTAGTGCGGCAATTTCAGCTCATGGGGCTGTTGATTTCACTAAACAAGGTGGCGTTAGAGGTGTTACTTTTAATGAAGCAGATTTGATCACATGTTTTGCTAATGATTTTGGTTATGATCATTGGATGGCTCAGGCTGTTGAACATTACTATGATAAAGGTGATGTCGTCGTTTTAATCAGTGTCAGCGGTACTTCCCCAAGTGTCGTTAATGCAGCTAAAAAAGCGAAAGAGCTTGGACTAAAAGTCGTTACCTTTACAGGGCGTAATATCGATAATGATCTTAGAGCTTATGCAGATGTTGATTTCTGGGTTGATAGCCATGCCTACAATATAGTTGAGTGTATACACATGATATGGCTTTGTAGTGCCATCGATCTCTTAATAGGAAAAGCGGAATACGAAACTTAGATTATGTCTGAAAGTATATTGAATTTTACAGGTAAATTAGTCATTGTGACAGGTGCAACAAAAGGAATTGGTAAGGCAATTGCCGAACTTTATTTATCGCTCGGCGCAAAGGTTTTAATAACAGGGCGAAGTCAAAAATATGATGGGGATGATAGATTTATTTACCACTCCCTTGATTGTAGCTCTGAAATATCGGTGAATGAATTTATAATATATTTAAACTCTTATGCCAATATAGATGTCTTAGTAAATAATGCTGGTATAAATCGAATCAATCATATTTACGATATTAGTTCATGTGACTTTAATGAAGTTATTGATGTTAATTTAAAAGCCCCTTTTTATTTATGTCAAGCGGTTGCTAAAAAAATGATGACTACCGGAGGTAAAATTTTAAATGTTGCCTCTATTTGGAGCGTTATTACCCGAGAGGGGCGAACTTCTTATATATGCTCTAAGTCAGGTCTTGCTGGTTTAACTAGAGGCCTAGCAACCGACTTGGCGAAATATAATATATTAGTAAATAGTATTTCACCAGGGTTTATTGGTACAGAATTAACATATCAAAGCCTTTCAAAGGCAGAAATTGATAACTTATGTAATCAAGTCCCAATAGGTCGATTAGCATCACCTTCAGAAATTGCAAATCATGCAATTTTTATGACGAGTGATTTGAATACTTATATGACTGGCCAAAATGTAACTGTTGACGGTGGATATACCAATGTATAAAGACTTTGAAGTTAAGTCTATTTTTAGAACTTATAAAACTTTTTTTCAATCTTATGTTACTGCGTTACCCGACAGAATTAAGGATGGTGATATAATTATTATTGATAGTAATGTCGCCAGACTCTACCCTGATATCCAAGAACTTATTAAAAGTAATAAAGTTTTCATCATTGAAGCTAATGAGGAAGCCAAATCTTATGAACATATTGGTAAATTACTGAACAAAATTATTGCTCATGGATTTTCTAAAACAGATAAACTAATTGGTATAGGTGGCGGAGTTATTCAAGACATTACTGCTTTTTCTTCTTCTATTCTATTTAGAGGAGTCGAATGGCTCTTTTTTCCAACAAATCTTTTGACGCAGTGCGATAGCTGTATTGGTAGTAAGACTTCTGTTAACTGTGGTGAATATAAAAATCAATTAGGAGGTTTTTACCCTCCTTCTGAAATATTTATCGATTTTAAGTTTTGGGATACAATTTCTACACAAGAAGTTTCATCAGGTTTAGGAGAGATGCTTCATTACTTTTTTGTTGATGGCATTGATGATATTAATAAATTACAATCTGAAATATCACAAGCATATGATAATAAAGAAATACTACTCTCATTGGTTGGTCGAAGTCTATCAATTAAAAGAAAGATGATTGAAATAGATGAGTTTGATAAAGGCCCTCGAAATGTTTTTAATTATGGTCATTCTTTTGGCCATGCTTTAGAGAGTGTAACTTCTTATCAAATACCACATGGTATTGCTGTTGCAATAGGAATGGATCTGGCTAACATCATCTCAGCTCATAAGGGTTTAATTGACATATCTCTAAGGAATGAAGCTAGGAATGTTTTTTGTGAAGTATGGAAAAATACAATACTTCCTGAAGTTAGTATTGATGAATACTTCAATGCACTATCTAAAGATAAAAAAAATGAGGGTAAAACTATTAAAGTGATTTTAACTCGTGGTTTTGGTGATATGTTTAAGGGAACATTAGAAGATAACACTGAAATACGTCAATTAATTACTGAATTCTTTTCATTAAAAAAATATGAAGGTGATCTTTGAAAACTTTAGGTAAAATAATTGCCCAAATCCCAGCAAGAGCTGGAAGTAAAAGAGTAAAATCCAAAAATTTAAGGCTAATTGCAGGTGCACCTTTATTATCATATTCTGTTTCAGCAGCTGTAGCTTCATCTTTTATCTCCGATGTTTATGTAAACTCTGATTCCGCTGAAATGTTAGCTTTGGGCGAATCTCTCGGAGCAAAAAAATATCACCGTAAAACTGAATTAGCATCAGATACTGCAACAGGTGATCAGTTTACCGTTGACTTTATTGAAACATTAAAACCCGATACTTTAGTAATGGTAAATCCTGTTTGCCCATTAATTACTACTGAGCAAATTGATAATGCAATTAAAGCATTTGAAAATTCAGATTGCGATACATTAATAAGCTGCGAATCTACACAGATGCAAACTTTTTGCGAAGGTATTGCTGTAAATATTGACCCTGAATCGCAGTTAAGGCCTACCCAAGAAAACCCTGTAATAAATACCTTGAATTGGGCTGTTACTGTATGGGATGCAAAGAAATTTATGGAAAACTTTAATAAACAAGGCTACGCATATATAGGCTGTAATAGACTTTTATTTGAAATAGATGCTATTTCAGGAATAAAAATTAGCCATGAAGCTGACTTTAATCTTTGTGAGGCTATTTTAATTGGCCGTACTAGTGTTGAGCTATTAGATAAACCGGTATATTGGTCATCAAAAACATAAGATATTTGGATATATATAAATGAATAATTTGGATAAAATTGGCGTTTGTTCGAGATCGTTTAGCCGTAACCCTGTTTTAAGAAAAGAACTTTTATCAAAATTTTCTAATGTAAAGTTTAATGATCAAGGTATCTCTTTAAATGGTAATGCTTTAATTGAATTTTTATCCGATTGCGATGGTGCCATTGTAGCACTAGAATATATAGATAAAAAAACCTTAGAACAATTACCTAACTTAAAATTTATAGGTAAGTACGGTGTTGGTCTTGATAAACTGGATTTTGATGCCCTTGACGAGCAGGGTGTTAAATTGGGTTGGACTCCTGGTGTTAATGCTACCTCTGTGGCTGAACTTACATTGAATATGTCTCTAAATATTGTTCGAAATACACCTGCTTCCAATGCTTTAGCTGAAAAGAAGAACTGGAAACAAGTTACAGGAAAGCAACTTTCTTCCTTAACTGTTGGCGTTCTAGGTTTAGGTCATGTCGGAACTAAAGTTGCGGGCTTATTCAATGCATTTGGTTGTAAAGTTATAGCTCATGATATATTGAATAAAGGGCTAGAATGTGAGCAGCTTGGTATAAAGCAAGTGAATTTTCAAAAACTACTGAAAGAGTCAGACCTTTTAACTATCCATATTCCAGGCAACGAATCTACTTTTCATATAATTGGAGCTCATGAAATAGGTCAGATGAAAGAAGGTTCATTCATCGTAAATACAGCAAGAGGTGGAATTGTAGATGAAAAAGCCATAATTGAAGCTCTTAATACGAATAGAATTGCATCTGTTGGTTTTGATGTTTTAGAAGTTGAACCGCCACAAAATTTGGATTTTATCAACCATCCTCGTACTTTTGTAACTACTCATATTGGTGGAAGTTCTGAAGAAGCTATTCTAGCAATGGGCTTTGCAGCTATTAATGGGTTATCAAGTTACACAAATGCTTCAGTCTTTAAAAAATATAAATAGGTTAAGCGGCTAATATGAATTTTGATCAAAAAGTTAATTATTTTTATAGTTTGCGTACTAGTAATTTTACCGAACAGCCCTTAGATTTAGACTTTATGCCTAATGATGAGGAACAAGCTTATAAGATTCAAAAAGAAGTTGTTAAAAAGCTAGGTTTCCCTGTTATAGGTTGGAAATTAGGTGGAACTAACTCTAAAACACAGCAAAACTTTAACTGTAAAAGTGCTTATTTGGGACCGATTTTCTCTGTTAATGAAACAAAACCTATGTTCCCTATCAATATCAACTTAAGAGGTGAAGCAGAGTTGACATTTAGGATGAATGAGAGAATAAGTTATTTATCACTTGTTGAAATTAATGTTGATCCGCTGCAGTTTTTTGATTTTGTTTATCCATCGCTTGAATTACCTCTCAGTAAAATTAATAATTTCAAAGATGTTGGGATGCTTCCCCTAATTTCAGACTTATGTGGCACAGGACATTTATCTGTTGGGGAGCCTAAACCTTTATCAAGTTTAAAAACTGATCCTACATCGGTCAAAATTAGTAAAGGCGAAGAAACTTTAGCTGTAGGAAAGAGGGAAAATTTAGTTGGTGGTTATGAAATGGTTCTATCAGACTTTTTGAAGTTGGTTATCAAGTATGACATTAATGTTAAGGTTGGCCAATTTGTTGCTACAGGTGGAATTACTGATTGTGTTGGATTAAGTACTAAAACTGAAATAGATATAAATTTTGGGCCTTTAGGTCAATTCAGTGTTTTTTATCCTTAAAAAATTTAATATTCAATAAACGTATAAGGTATATTTTTTGAAAACTGATAGCTATGTAACTTCAAGGTTCCTTGTTGTTATATTTGTTTTTTATATTTCATTTTCTAATGTTATTGGTTTAAGCTTGTTTTCCTCCACAGGAAGTTTGTTTTTTATTAATATATTCCCTGTGATGAAAGATATATTATTGTACTTTTATCTATTGGTAGGGCTCATTTTTTATAGTAAAGTCGAAGCTAGTAAACAGAATAAGCTTTTATTGGTTTGGTTAGGAGCAGTTATCATTGTATTGCTCATTTCATTATTATTATCACCAGCAGATCTTTATTTTAAAGCTATTAATTTTAGACGGATATTTAATAATTCTATAGTTTTTTTTATTTTTTTCTTATTTCCTTTTAATAGAAAAACCTTGTTGTTAATTCAAAGGGACATAGCCTTTATTGCTTTGATTATTTTTGGATTTGGTTTCTTCGAATATTTTGCTCCTGATTATTTGTGGACGAATATCTTTGATGTCCTGTCATTTTGGTCTTCTAATTCCACTCAAGATTATGTAGTTAAATCTTTATATGAGACTGGGAGAGCATATACTTCAGATTTAATTTTTATCTTGGGTTACAAGGTGAGAAGAATGATATCTGTATTTGTTGAACCGACCACCTTTGGCCTATTTTGTACTTTAATTTATGCATATTTTATTATTTTACGAAAATGGCGATTAATAGCTATTATTGCTGCTCTTTGCGGAATTATGGCAATGTCAAAGTTATTTCTAATTTCATTTGTAATTGTTAATTATTTTGTCATTCGAAATAAGCCTGATTTTAGGTTAGTAATATTTTCAGTATTCTCTTCATTTTTTATTATTGGTTTTATTTATAACAGTTTTGGTCATATACATGGTTCATTATCTCATTTGTTTGGGTTTTATACAGGTATAGAGTTTTCACTATTCTCACTTTTTGGGGATGGCATAGGTGCTTCAGGTAATAGAGGGCAGTTTGTGGAAACCTCTATTGTTAATGGAGAGCATGGCGGGGAAAGCGGAGTTGGAAATATATTAGTTCAGTTAGGGTTCTCTGGTTGGGTAGTTATTTCAGGGGTACTATTTTTATTGAAATATTTCTCTAACCTGTACCTAAAGACTAAAGATAGGTTGTATTTTGCTACTTATGTCATTTTAATTATTTATTTGGTTAATTTGATTTATTCAGCATCTAGTTTAGCATTTTCAGCGAATACATATTGTATACTCTTAGCTGCAATTTCATTTAAAATTAGCCAACAAAATAATCGTATGAAAGTATTTCCTTAATCACTCAAAGCCACAGAGATTGAAAATTATTATGAATGAAAATATATCCACTTTTGATGAACCTAATGGCTTAATCAGTGAGTTGGGTGATAGAATCGCTAAATTGATTCAAATCAATAAACACAAAAACCAACGTTTTTCTTGGTTAATTTCCGGAGGGAGAACACCGGAGCTACTATTTAAATATTTAAATGAAAAGTGGCTTACAAAGTTAGATTGGAAATTGGTTGATGTGTTTTGGATTGATGAGCGATGTGTTAGTCCTAAATCTAAAGATAGTAATTATGGTCAGGCCTATCGGATTTTATTTCAGTATTGTGATGGAATTTCATTATATCCAATATTTAACGGGGGAGAATTACTCGATGATGCATCGTCATATCAAAAGCTTGTATGCGAATATATAAATATAAATGGGGCTTTTGATTTTGCTTTATTAGGTATTGGAGAAGACGGGCATTTTGCCTCTTTGTTTCATAAACGTGATTTCCTGAATACGAACCATGTTTTTGTTAATCAAATTGACCGCCACCCATATAAGAGAATCACAATGAATATTACAGTAATATTTAACTCTAAAAGTATTTCAGTAATAGCCTTAGGAAGAGAAAAAGGATTGGCACTTAGACAGAGTCGAGGGGTTCTAGGTGCACTACCTATTAGTTGTAAATTTTGGGTAGATGAAGATTTTATGAAAGAGTTTAAAAATACGGGGTTAAATAATTTAAATGAATATTGAGAACATAGTACCAAGATTAAAAAGAAAGTTATTAGAAGTACCCTACGATTTTTTTTGGTTTTGTAAAAACCTGATTAAATCGATAATTAATTACGAATCATCTTATGATAAACAAGTTTTAAAATTAAAAGAGATACATCGCGGAAAGAAAGCAATTCTTTTGGGTAATGGGCCTAGTGTTTCATATGAAGATCTTGAAAAGTTTGATGGGTATATTATATTTGCGTGCAATAGAATACATCTAGCATATGAGCATACCTCTTTTCGACCCGATTTTGTACTAACCTCCGACGAGCAGGTTATAGATGATTTTTCCAAAGATATTACTAAAAATAATAAGGGTATAGCTAAAACAATATTTGTGTCTAAAAAGTTTAATGTTTTATCTGATTTTTGGTTTATGTTAAAGAAAGGAAATCCATTTGAATTCAGAGTAAATGTATCCAAAGGGCTTCAAAGTGGAGGCGGAACACTAATATCCGCAGTTCAGTTAGGCTACTACATGGGAATTAATGAGTTTTACTTATACGGGGTAGATCATAGTTTTAAATTTAACTCTGAGTCAAAGGGAACAAGTTCCGCAAGTGGGGAGGGAAATCATTTCTTGAAAAATTATAGGGCTGGAAAGTCATGGCAAGCACCAACTTTAGATGTTGTCGAAGATGCTTTTAAAAAGTCAGATGAATTTCTTCGCAGTAAGAATGGCTTTATTAAAAATGCTACAAGGGGTGGGAAGTTAGAAGTACTTGAAAGGATCGATGTAAATGAAATCGTCTAATACTGAACAGCTAAGTTTTACTCAAAAAATAGATGTTTTTTTGAGTAAAGTAATAGTAAAAAAAATTGATGAACGCTTAGATCTTGTGAAAGATATTTTTGCTAAAAAATCTTCTGTAGTTGTTTCTTTTTTGAATTTTCAAGCAATTAATCTAAGCAGAAAAAATAATGAATTATATTCAGCATTGGTTCAATCAGATTACTTATTAAGAGACGGTGTTGCTATTGAGAAACTTCAGAAACTTTTATCTATTAATCCAGGATACAATCTTAATGGCACTGACTTTATTCCACTTCTTTTAAATGAAGCTATTCAAAGTCAGAAGCCTATAGTCTTGTGGGGAACTTCTGACTTTCACCTGAGCAAAGCAAGAGATGTTATTCAGGGTAAAGGTGGAGTGGTTGAAAATATTTGTGATGGCTTTCAGGCTAATGAATTTTATTTACAAAGAATTGATGACATATCCAATGATGCTCTTATTATTTTAGGAATGGGGATGCCAAAACAAGAAGTATTATCTAACAAATTGAAAAAAGAAGGTAATAGAGTCATTGTCAATGGTGGAGCTTTTATTGATTTTATTAGTGGGGAAATAAATCGTGCACCTGAGCTTTTCCTAAAATATAAACTCGAGTGGTTGTATAGATTATCAAATGAGCCTAAGAGGTTATTTAAGCGAACTATCGTTGGTGGGATTTGGTTTATGCTATATGGATCACTTTTTGTAGTTAAAAAAAAGATAACAAGGAAGAAGTAGTCCTTTATTTATAAAGTAATAATTTCCCGTTTTATTGGTTAGGCAAACCGAAAATTATATGTATGATACCTTTAAGTATTCAGGTGTTAGATGATAACCTATTATTCACTAAGGAAAAAAATGACAATCAAAATAACAAAAGCCGTAATCCCTGTTGCAGGCTTAGGCACGCGTATGCTTCCAGCAACTAAAGCAATCCCGAAAGAAATGCTTCCTATTGTTGATAAACCAATGATCCAATACATAGTTAACGAATGTGTTGCAGCCGGTATTAAAGAAATTGTTTTAGTGACGCATTCTTCAAAAAATGCCATTGAAAATCATTTTGATAAATCTTTTGAACTTGAAACTACATTAGAGAATCGTGTTAAACGTCAACTATTAGATGAAATTCAAGCTATTTGTCCTAAAGATGTAACCATATTACATGTTCGTCAAGGTGAGGCTAAAGGCTTAGGTCATGCTGTTTTGAAAGCACGTCCTATAATCGGTAATGAACCTTTCGTGGTTGTGCTTCCAGATGTTATTTTAGATGAAGTTAGTGCTGATTTAAAAACTGAAAATCTTGCTGCTATGTTAACTCGTTACCAAGAAGTAGGCGGGTATAGCCAAATTATGGTTGAGCCTGTTCCTATGGAACAAGTTAGTAGTTATGGTGTGGTTGACTGTGCTGGGCATGATTTAGTTCCAGGTGAGTCAAAAACTATGTCTGCGATTGTTGAAAAGCCAGCGATGGAAGATGCTCCTTCTAACTTGGCTGTTGTTGGTCGTTATGTATTGTCTGAGAAAATTTGGGATTTATTGAAATTAACTCCTCCAGGCGCTGGTGATGAAATTCAGTTAACTGATGCTATTGCTATGCTAATGGAAAAAGAAACGGTTGAAGCGTTTCATATGACAGGTAAATCACATGACTGTGGTTCTAAACTGGGTTATATGAAGGCGAATGTTGAGTATGGTTTACGTCATCCTGCGTTAGCTGATGACTTTAGAGCTTATTTGACTGAATTGATGGGGTAGTTTGATATCCTGACCTTCGTCAGGATGACGGCGGTTGTGTAGGATGACTGTGATTGTTCATACTGTTGTTGGCTTCTTTGTCTTGTGTTTATTGTCGTCATGCTGAATTTGCCTACATGGATGTAGGTACTTAGGTTTAGTCAGGAACTATAAACCTGTATTTCAGTATCCTGTGTTTAAGTCTCTGTGTTTAAGTACGAGATCCTGAAACAAGTTCAGGATGACGGTAGGGAACTCAGGATGACGTTAGGGAATTCAGGATGACGGTAGGGAATTCAGGATGACGGTGGGGAATTCAGGATGACGGTAGGGAATTCAAGATGACGGTAGGGAATTCAAGATGACAGTAGGGCGTTCAGGATGATGGTAGGGCGTTCAGACAGGCGGTGATCGTTAATGTGGTGATACTCATATATACTGGCAACTTTCATGAATAAACAATATTAACCTTAACTCAATAAAAGTATAAATATGGACATATCTTCTTTATCGAATCTATCAAAAGCTGCGCAATCTCGCTCTATTCTTTCTTTATTCTCTGGTGATAATACCCATCGCGTTGAAAATTACTCTACGTGTACCGCAGGCCTATATCTAGATTTTTCTAAACAGAATATTACCGACCAAGAACTTAACCAGCTTTTTGAATTAGCTAAAACATCGAAATTAGCCAAAAAAATCAAAGCACAGTTTTCAGGTGAGATAATAAATAACACCGAAAAACGTGCTGTTCTGCATACCGTGCTGCGTGCTCCTACTGAAACTAAGCAAAAAATATTAGGTGCCCAAGCTGAAGAGGTAATCGCTACTGAACAACACATGGCTGAAATTGTTGATGATATCAGTTCAGGTAAGCTACGTTCTGCTTCGGGTGAACAATTTACCGACGTTATCGCTATTGGTATTGGTGGCTCTTATTACGGCATTAAAGTGGCGCTTACTGCATTAACTAGTTTTCATACCACGGGTTTAAATGCCCATGTTATCGCTAATGTTGACGGCGCAGCGGTTGAAGAAAAACTGGCTAAGCTTAATGTCGATACTACGCTGGTAGTGGTTATTTCTAAAACCTTTACCACACAAGAAACCCTGTTAAATGCACTCGCTGTTAAAAATTGGATGCTTCAGAACTCTGCTGATCCTAGCGTTATTGCAAAACAATGGTTTGCTGTTAGTACTAATATTGCTAAAGCGACTGAGTTTGGTGTTTTAGGTAAAAATATTCTACCGATGTGGGATTGGGTTGGTGGCCGTTTCTCGCTTTGGTCTGCGGTAGGTTTACCCCTTGCTTTGGTGATTGGTAATAAGAATTTCAATAAGCTGAAGCAGGGCGCTTATGAGATGGACCAGCATTTTCAAAATACCCCGTTTGAGCAGAATATGCCGGTGCTAATCGCATTGTTAGGTATTTGGAATCGTAATGCTTTGCAATATTCAAGCTTAGCTATTTTGCCTTATGATCATTCTTTACGCGCCTTACCTGGTTATTTACAGCAAACCGATATGGAAAGTAATGGTAAGTCGGTATCGAATTCTGGCGAGAAACTAGCTTGGCAAACCGCGCCGACGGTTTTTGGTCAAGAAGGCACTAATGGGCAGCATGCCTTTATGCAATTAATGCATCAAAGTGATGATATTATTCCTACTGACTTTATTGTGTGCTTGAAAGGGACGAGTAATTTACTTGAGCATCATCAAGTGCTCGTCGCTAACTGTTTCGCGCAAAGTGAAGCGTTAATGCGTGGTAAAACTTTGGCTGAAGTCGAAAATGAAATGCTGGCGTTAGGTATCAACCAAGATGAAATTTCTCGTTTAGCCCCTCATAAAACCATGAAAGGTAATACACCGAGTAATACCCTGTTACTTGAAGCTATGACCCCTGAAAATTTGGGCGCGTTGTTGGCTTTGTATGAACATAAAATATTTGTTCAAGGCGTTATCTGGCAACTTAATTCATACGACCAATGGGGTGTGGAGTTAGGTAAACAATTGGGGAATAGTGTTTTAAATGTTATGAATGGCGGTGATAATTGCGTGCTTTCTGCCTCGAGTCTTAGTTTGATAAAGCGTTTTCAAGGTGCTAAATAGCGATACTGTTTAGGATACTGATGTTTAATGTCGTCATGCTGAATTTATTTCAGTATCTGGTATTTAAGTTCGAGATCCTGAAACAAGTTCAGGATGACGGGGCTTGCTAATACTTATAGCTCCGGACTAAACCTAAGTACCTACATCCATGTAGGCACAGGTTTATAGTTCCAGACTACGGTTGTTGCTTTATTACCTATGTCTATATGTCGTCATGCTGAATTTATTTCAGTATCTGGTTTTAGTCTTAGATCCTGAAACAAGTTCAGGATGACGGAGCTTGTAGGTACTTATAGTTCCAGACTAAACTTAAGTACCTACATCCATGTAGGCAAGTGACTATGCAGAATTACTGTTTATACCCAATGGGAAGAAGGAAGTATAACGCCGTAGTTCATAACGTCATATCAGCATAACGAAACCCTACTTATTCAATTTGGTTATAATAAAGCTTTTTCTTATATGGAAAATAATTACTGACTATGGCATTATTCTTAACATAATCTTGTTATGAAAGTCAGTAAACACCATGAACTTAACTCACCTACAAAAGCTTGAAGCTGAATCTATTCACATAATGCGTGAAGTCGCCGCTGAGTTTGACAACCCTGTCATGCTTTATTCTGTTGGTAAAGACTCTGCCGTTTTACTTCATCTTGCCCGTAAAGCTTTCGCGCCAGGTAAAATTCCTTTTCCATTGTTGCATGTCGATACTGATTGGAAATTCAAAGAGATGATTGAGTTTCGTGACGAAATGGCTGCTGAATATGACTTTGAACTGCTTGTTCATAAAAACCCAGAAGGGGTTGCTATGGGCGTTGGTCCATTTACTCATGGCAGTGCGAAACATACTGACATTATGAAAACTCAAGGTTTAAAACAAGCGCTTGACAAATACGGCTTCGATGCTGCTTTTGGTGGTGCTCGTCGTGATGAAGAGAAATCTCGTGCGAAAGAACGTGTTTATTCATTTCGTGATAAAAACCATCGCTGGGATCCAAAAAGCCAACGTCCAGAATTATGGAATGTTTATAACGGTAAAGTGAACAAAGGAGAAAGTATTCGCGTATTCCCTTTATCGAACTGGACCGAGCTTGATATTTGGCAATATATATACTTAGAAGGTATTAAAATTGTCCCACTTTACTTAGCTGAAAAACGTCCGGTAGTAGAGCGTGATGGTACCTTGATTATGGTTGACGACGACCGTATGCCGATTGAAGACGGTGAAGAAGTGATGATGAAAAGTGTTCGTTTTAGAACACTCGGTTGTTACCCATTAACGGGCGCGGTTGAATCAACTGCTGCAACCTTACCAGAAATTATTCAAGAAATGTTATTAACCAAAACCTCTGAACGCCAAGGGCGAGTGATAGATCACGACTCTTCAGGCTCTATGGAGAAAAAGAAAATGGAAGGGTATTTCTAGCCAAAAGAAGTCACCTTTTTATTAGCGAATAACATTAATAATTACTGATGTTTTATCAGAGTAAAACATCGGTAATCAAACAGAATTTTATAGGAAGAACCATGAGTCAACAAACAGACTTCGCCGAAACTGATTTACTTGAAACCGATATTCAAGCCTATTTAAAAAAACATGAAAACAAAGAAATGTTACGTTTTTTCACTTGTGGCAGTGTTGATGACGGAAAGAGCACGCTAATTGGTCGTTTATTGCATGATTCAAAAATGATTTTTGAAGACCAACTTGCCGCTATAGAAAAAGACAGTAAAAAGTCGGGTACTACAGGTGAAGCGATTGATTTAGCCTTACTGGTAGACGGCTTGCAATCTGAACGTGAGCAGGGCATCACCATAGATGTTGCTTATCGTTACTTTGCTACTGACAAACGTAAATTTATTATTGCAGATACTCCCGGCCATGAACAATATACCCGTAATATGGCAACCGGTGCATCGACTTGTGATTTAGCTATTATTTTGATTGATGCCCGCTATGGTGTGCAGGTACAAACCCGTCGTCATTCATTTATTTGCTCACTACTGGGTGTTAAACACGTATTGGTTGCGGTAAATAAAATGGACTTGGTTGATTATAGCCAAGAGCGTTATCAAGCGATTAAAAAAGAATACCGCGAATTTTCTGAGTCGTTGAATTTTTCTGATGTACGTTTTATCCCTATTTCAGCTTTAAATGGCGATAATGTGGTTGAAGAAAGTGCCAATATGCCTTGGTATCCTGGCGCAACCATGATGAAGCTATTAAATACTATCAAGGTTGATGAAGACGACAGCTTTACTCAGTTTAGATTTCAAGTGCAATACGTTAACCGTCCTAATTTAGATTTTCGTGGCTTTTCTGGAACGGTCGGGTCAGGTCATATTCGTGTCGGTGATGCCATTGTTGCCTTACCGTCAGGTAAAGAAAGCACAGTTAAATCTATTGTTACTTTCGATGGCGAATTCGAACGCGCCGACAAGGGTCAAGCCGTTACCTTAACGCTTGATACTGAAATAGATATTAGCCGTGGCGAATTAATTGTTAAAAAAGATAATTTGCCGGTTTCTGCAAAGCAATTCAATGCCAATGTTGTTTGGATGCATGATAACGAATTAGAAGCAGGCCGCGAATATTATATTAAACACGGCAGTAAAATGACTACCGGTCATGCGATTAATTTTGAACATCGTTTTGATGTTAATACCATGGAACGTTCTGAAACGTCACAACTAGCCTTGAACGAAATTGGCTCAGTAAACTTTGAAGTGGCTGAAGCATTACATTTTGACGCGTATGACGAAAATAAATCGTCAGGTGCTTTTATTATTATTGACCGCTTAAGTAACCTAACCGTTGGCGCAGGCATGATAACCGGCGCTTTTGATGGCGAAAACAAACAAACTTTTTCGGCATTTGAACTTGAGTTTAATACCTTGGTACGTAAGCATTTCCCACATTGGGGGGCTCGAGATATTCTTAAGGGATAGATAACACAGCAATACAGTTAATAAACTAGATACTGAAATAAATTCAGCATGACGGAGTTAGGGCCTCGAAATAGCCGTCGTCATCCTGAACTTGCCTACACGGATGTAGGTACTTAGGTTTAGTCAGGAACAATAAACCTGTGTTTCGGTATCTCGGTTTTAATAAATACTAGATACTGAAATAAATTCAGCATGACGAAATTATGGCCACGGCCTTAAACGTACTAACAACTCATTAAGAATACAGAAAAGGAAAGTACGTGCTCGCGATGCAGTGGTTAATGTTAGTGGTATTTATAGCAACCTTTATAGGCTTGTTAAAGTATCAACAAAAGTCTGAAAAGGTTTTTGCTGTATCGCTACTTGCTTGTTTAGCTACGGGCCTAGTTTCTGCCGATACGGTGTTAACCAATGTTGTTAACCCTGGTTTAGTGACATTAGTGCTACTAGTACTCTGCTCATTTGCGTTTGAGCGCACCAGTGTTTTACGGCGTGTATCTGTAGTGATGATTAATGGTTCAAAATTTAAATCAACACTAAAAACCCTCGTCTGCACCGCTTTTGCTTCGGCATTAATGAGTAATACTGCCGTCGTCGCAGCACTTATTTCTACCATTAAAAAGAACACCTTAATTAATCCTGGCAAATTATTATTACCGGTTTCGTTTGCGGCAATTCTAGGCGGAACATTAACGTTAGTGGGCACATCGACCAATCTTATTGTAAATTCATTGTTGATAGAGCAGGGGGAAAACAGTCTTGGTTTCTTTGACTTCACCCTTATTGGTTTTAGTGCTTTCGTTATTTGTTTATTGGTTATTCTCTCAACACAACATTTATTGCCTGAACTCGACGTTGAAAATTTCGCTACTGATGAATATTTACTTGAAGCCGAAGTCGCGAGCTCTTCTAAACTGATTGGTTTGACCATAGAAGATAACGGTTTGAGAAATTTAGACTCATTATTTCTCGTTGAAATCGTGCGTGAAGGTCGATTGATTTCTCCTGTTTGCCCTGATGAAATTATTCAAGGTAAAGACAAACTTATATTTACCGGTGATATTTCTAAAGTTCTGACCTTACAGCAATTTGATGGCTTGAGTTTATTTGCCGAGAAGGATGGTTTACTACGAGACAACCTCACTGAAGTATTGATAAAGCCAGACTCTGCGGTTATAGGTAAAAATTTAAAAAAAGCAGGGTTTCGTGCCAGATTTGATGCAGCTGTTGTAGCTATACGTCGAGAGGGCACTCAGCTTTCAGGTAAACTGGGCGATATTAAAATTCAGTCAGGAGACTTTCTCGTACTGGCGGTAGGTAACGACTTTAGTGCTCGCACTAACTTATCAAAAAACTTTTTTATTTTATCAGGGCATAAACCAGACAATATGCTTTCTGGCTGGCGAGATTCGTTGACAGTTTTTGGCTTTTTAGCGACTATTGCAACTTCAGTAATAACTGAAATCGCCTTATTAAAGTGTTTAATGTTCTATATTGCAGTGCTAATTTTATCAGGTTGTTTAACGGTTAATGAAGTGAAACGTCGTTTCCCTTTAGAGATTTGGATGGTAGTGCTCGGTGCATTGACCTTAGCGAAAGCTTTTGAAAATAGTGGCCTTGCTGAATTACTTGCCCAACAAATAGAGGCGGTATTACAGGGGCAAAGCGTTTATTTAACCTTAATTGCTATTTTTGTCATCACCTTATTAATGACCGAAATTGTAACCAACAGCGCCGCCGCTGCATTAGTTTTCCCTATCGCCTACAGTATTGCGTTAGGGCTTGGTGTTAGTCCTTTGCCTTTTGTGATGGCCGTAGCCTTTGGCGCAAGTGGCAGTTTTATTAGCCCGTATGGTTATCAAACTAATATGATGGTTTTTAACGCGGGAAATTACCGTTTAATCGATTTTGTTAAATTTGGCTTGCCAGTATCTATCGCTTATTCGATTATAGTATTAGCTATGATTCCGGCGGTATTTCCATTTTAGGATGACAATCTAAGATACAACATATCGTCATCCTGAACTCGTTTCAGGATCTCGGGCAACAAACACCAGATCCTGAAACACAGGTTTATCGTTCCAGACGAAACCTAAGTACCTACATCCATGTAGGCAAGTTCAGGATGACGGGCTAATATACAAAATAAAAAGAATTCAGGACATTTATGAAAACAGAAAATACCGTTTGGCACTCACAACAAGTAACTAAAACACAGCGTAGCGAACTTAAAAACCAAAAGCCTTGTTTGCTTTGGTATACCGGCCTTAGTGGCTCAGGAAAGTCGACGGTAGCCAACGCAGTTGACGCTTTGTTATTTCAACGGGGTTGCCATACTTATTTACTTGACGGTGATAATGTTCGTCATGGCTTAAATGGCGATTTAGCCTTTAGCGATGCCGACCGTATTGAAAATATTCGCCGTATAAGTGAAGTGGCAAAGTTATTTATCGACTCTGGCACTATTGTTTCTACCGCTTTTATTTCCCCGTTTGCTTCAGACAGACAAATGGCCGCTGACAAACTTGAGGCAGGTGAGTTTATTGAAGTTTTTATCGATACACCCATAGATGTCTGCGAACAACGCGATCCAAAGGGCTTATATAAAATGGCGCGTGCGGGGGAAATAAAAGACTTCACCGGCATTAGCTCTGGCTACGATGTACCAATAGCTCCTGCGATTCATGTGAAAACAGCAGAAAAATCTATTCAAGCTTGCGCTGAAAAAATTGTCGAACATCTGATCGAGCAAGGCTTTGTCTATGCATTATGATGTTTTCAACGGAGATGCTGACGGAATTATTGCCTTGGTGCAATTACGTTTAGCACAACCGAAAACTTCCACGCTAATTACTGGCGTTAAGCGCGATATTAGCTTGCTAAAGCAAGTACCTGTTGAGCTAGCAAAGTCTGTAAGCGTGTTAGATATTTCAATGGAAAAAAACAGTGCTGCTTTAGCCAACTTACTAACAAATAACATTGAGGTTTTTTATGTTGATCATCATCGCAGCGGAGAAATCCCTGAATCTAATAAATTAACTTCGCTCATTAATACCGAGCCTAATACCTGTACTGGTTTATTAATGAATGAATACCTGAAAGGGCAATTTGTTAATTGGGCTATATCAGCTGCTTTTGGCGACAATATGAACCAATCAGCCATTTCACTATCAAAACAACAGGGACTTTCGGAACATCAGCAAGCACAGCTTAAAGCGTTAGGTATTTACATTAACTACAACGGCTATGGACGAACAGTTGATGACTTACATATTGCTCCAGCTGAATTATATAAAGCCTGCCTAGCATTTACTGATCCGCTAGATTTAATTAATGCGCCCAATTCAATTTTTACGCAATTATCATCTGCGTATGAAGCTGATATGGCACAAGCAGAATCAGCAGAAGTATTAGCTGATAATACTATTTGTAAAGTAGTGCTGTTAGCTGATGAAGCGTGGTCACGGCGTGTAAGTGGCGTTTTCGGTAATGAATTAGCAAATAAGTCACCTGATAAAGCACATGCGGTTTTAACTACAAATGAAACAAAGAGTTCAGATGAAGATACAACTTATACCGTAAGTGTGCGAGCCCCCCTTAATAACAAGCAAGGTGCTGACAATATCTGTATTCAGTTCCCAACAGGCGGTGGACGAGCAGGCGCAGCAGGTATTAACCAATTACCGAAAGAAATGCTTGGCAAGTTTATCGCGACAGTGTCAGAATATTACTCATAGACAAATTTATGCTTTCGTCATCTTGAATTCACTATTGTCATCCTGAACTTGCCTACATGGATGTAGGTACTTAGGTTTAGTCAGGAACGATAAACCTGTGTTTCAGGATCTCGTGTTTCAACATGACGACTTGGCAGTTATAAAAGGACTAAAAAATGAGCTTATTAATCACTGGCGGCACCGGATATATTGGTAGCCATACCGTTGTTGAATTACTGCAATTAAATAAAGATATTGTCATTGTTGACAACTTATCCAATTCATCAACTTTAGTGCTCGATCGTGTTAAAGCGATTACCGGTAAAACAGTCACTTTCATTAAAGCCGATATCTGCGATGAAGCAGCGCTGAATGCTATTTTTGAGCAACATGATATTGAAGCTGTTGTGCATTTTGCAGGATTTAAAGCGGTAGGCGAATCGAACGATATTCCGTTAAGCTATTATCAAAATAATGTCTCAGGCTCGGTAACCTTATTTCAAGTCATGGCGAAACATGGCGTTAAAAACCTAGTCTTTAGTTCTTCAGCAACGGTATATGGTGAAAATAACCCAGCGCCACTTGATGAAACTATGCCAACATCTGCGACTAACCCTTATGGTCAAACTAAATTAATGGTTGAACATATCCTCTTTGATCTAGCGAAAAGCGACAACGAGTGGTCTATCGCGTGTTTACGTTATTTCAACCCGATTGGCGCACATGAATCAGGCACTATTGGAGAAAACCCTAACGGCATTCCTAATAATTTATTACCATACGTTGCACAAGTTGCGGTCGGGCGTTTACCACAACTACAGGTATTTGGTGACGACTACGACACCCTAGACGGCACCGGTGTTCGTGATTACATTCATGTGGTTGATTTAGCCATTGGCCATGTTAAAGCCCTAGAAAGCTTAACGAAAATACAGGGTTGTAAAGCAATTAATATTGGTACGGGTAATGGTACCTCGGTATTAGAAATTGTGAATACCTTTAAAGAAATTAGCGGGCAGGAAATTCCTTATAATATAGCACCACGCCGCGCGGGTGATATTGGTACGGTTTACGCTGACGCATCACTAGCGAATACTTTATTAGGCTGGCAAGCGACACGTGATTTAAATACTATGATCGCAGATACTTGGCGCTGGCAGTCTCAAAACCCGAACGGATTTGAGTAAATAATTTTTATTGAGTCAATTCGTTAAATTATTGGTGCTTTAAATATTGCATCCTAATCATTGCAGGTTAAGCAAAAAATCACTAAAGTAGCGGCTTTATACCACTTGGTATTAACCCGCTATTTTTTATGTTCAGGACGAACGAAATTTTGTAAACATAGGGACATGTAAAACAAAGGTCTAAATTACTACAATATGCACGCCGTACACAAACTTCATCATTATCGAATGAGTCTTAGCACAACAACTTACAAATCACGTGGGCAACGGGTTATTCGTTGCGACTTATGCCGCCTAGCAAAAGCTCATTGTATTTGTGAGTATTCACCGAAAGCGAATAGCAATGCGGGTTTTCTGCTGTTGATGTACGACACTGAAGTGCTAAAACCAAGTAATACCGGAAAGCTTATTGCCGATATTGTGCCAGACACTTATGCTTTTTTATGGTCGCGCACGGTAGAAAATCCAGAAATGTTAGCCATTTTAAATGACCCGCAGTGGCAGCCTTATGTAGTTTTTCCTCAGCAATATGCTCAGCCAGAGCGCGAAGTATTTTGTAATGAAATGACGGTGCCGTCAGGGAAACGTCCGCTGTTTGTTATGTTAGATGGCTGTTGGCGTGAAGCGAAAAAAATGTTTCGTAAAAGTCCGTATTTGAATAAGTTTCCTATTGCCGCCTTCGACCCGCATTTACTAGATGAAACCGCCAGTACTTCGCGTTATCAAATCAGAGTGGCTGAAGAAAACTACCAGTTTGCTACCGCAGAAGTGGCAGCAAGAATACTGGGCATGGCAGGAGAGCCAGTAAACGCACAATTACTCGATCAATGGTTTGATGTTTTTAGTTATCAATATCAAAAGAGTGTTTGTCAGGCGAACCGTGGCGACCCTGAAGCCTTAGATAAATACCTTAGCTTTGCTGAGCAGCACAAGATTCCGCTAAAAGGTTGAATGCTCGGCTCTTAAATTTATAACCAGCCTTTTTGTTGCGCTATTCTTGCCGCATCAATACGGTTGGTTGCATTTAATTTTGCAATACACTCTGACAAATAGTTGCGAATAGTACCTTCAGATAAAAATAGTAACTCAGCGATATCATGGGTAGTTTTACCTTCGCCTGCTAACCTTAACGCTTTACGTTCTTTATCTGACAATGGGTCGATATCATCAAGTGCGGCAATGGCTAATTCAGGATCGATAACCTTCTTGCCTTGCATGACTTTGCGCAGCGCTGCTGCTAATTCTTCAGAAGGGGTATCTTTAAGTAAAAAACCTTTTACACCTATAGTTAACGCTCGCTTAATATAACCCGCACGGCCAAAAGTGGTGATTATTACCGTCTTTATATCGGGGTGTTTTTTTGCTGTAATTTGCGCTAGTTCTAAGCCACTCATTAATGGCATTTCAATATCGGTAAGTAAAATATCTACAGCACATTTATTAAGCTGTTTTTCAGCTTCAACACCATTTTCTGCTTCGCCAACAATTTCGATATCGGCTTCTAAATTAAGCAGAGCGGTAAGTGCACCACGAATAAGTGCTTGATCTTCAGCGATGATCACTTTGATCTTTTTAGTCATACTTTCACTTTTCACTGATGAATACCTCATTTGGCAAGTGGATGCTTAACTCAAAACCTTGCTCTGTATTTAAGGAGAACTCGCCTTTTAGTTCACTTACTCTTTCTATAATGCCTTTTAGTCCGTTACTGAATAAAGGCTCTTTATTAGTTTCAGAATAATGTGAACCATTGTCAGATATGGTGAAAAGAAGTGAACCTTCAGTTTGTCGCGTTTTCACTATAACGTGATCACCATTACTATGACGGAGAATATTTGTGATAGCTTCTCTTAATATCAGCAGTAATGAACTTTCTGCTTTTGCAGTTAAATTTTTCAGTGATACTTGCTGTACAAGGGTAAAGTTTTTATCTGCCAAACGCGCGACTATTTTATCGACTTCAACTTGTGGATCCTTGGCCTTATAACCTGAAACCGCCTGTCTTACTTCACTTAAGGTTTCACGGGTTATTTTGGCGACTTGCGATATTTCCTCAATTGATTTTTCTGCGTGGCCTGCTTTTGCTAATTTTTCGGCAAGCTCTGCTTTTAAAGCAATTGAAGAGAGTGTGTGGCCTAATAAATCATGCAAGTCTCGCGCAATTCTTTCTCGCTCGGCAACAGTCGCTAACTGTTCTATTTGTTGTTGACTGCGCTGCTCACTGAGCTTTTGTTCTTGGCTACGTCGTTCAGCCAAGCCAAACAAAAAGTTAGGTATGCTAATAAAAAGTGCGGTAGTTATAAAAAAACCGTTGGTAAGCTCAAAGCTAATGGCCGTGAGAATAATCAAAGCTATGGTCAGCAATAAACCCATAAAACTTTTCGGTGTTGGGTAATAATAACCAATAAAATAGCTAGCAAAGGCAAATAAAGTAAAGGTACCAGGGTTAAAATAAGTACCGATAAAACTAACTAATAAAATACCGACAATAGGGCGAACTGCCGTGCGTTCATCATGACGTTGACAGGACATATAAAAATACAAAAAACCGACATAAATGAGTAATGTCCCTGATATTTTTATTAGATCGAAATGTTGCCAATTAGCAAATATCGGGAAAAAATAGAAAAGTGAGAAAAATAAGGGGAGCCAAGTCCACAGGGCTATTGGGTTTTGGCTTAAGCTTGGCGCAATAAAAGTACTCGTTTTCATGTTAATGTCCAAAAATTCTCATAATATTAAAGACTAAGGCTCAATCTTTATATCATATTTGTGGGAAACTGTTGAGCTTCTCTGATGATTTAAGAAAAGCTCAGTCGAATTAGAGATGGTGAATTAAGTGTTTTTTGCCAGTAAATTTTTAGCCCAACCGTAATTAGGTGAAATTTCTACCGCTTTTGCCCAGTCAGCCAAAGCAGCATCTTTATTCCCTAGCTCTAATTGGGTTAATCCGCGCCAGGTGTAAGCTTCAGCATGTCCCCAGTGATACTCAGAATATTGGTCATTGGCATACTCTGCAATTGCTCTTGAAAGTACTTTAAGTGCTTCGTGTTTACTACCACCAAACATCGCGGGGGTATTATATTTACTGACACCTTTAACCAGTAATCCTCGCGGGTTGTTAGGTGAAATATTTTGCGCTGTTGTTAATGCCATTGCTGACTTTGGACCCAGCTCACTACCTCTCATTGGCTGATATGCAATCTGTAATCCGTAAACTTGCGCCAATAAAGCCCAACTCTCGTTGTCTTTGCTGTCAATTTCAACCAATGTTGTTAACTGTTTTGTTGCGGCTTTTAATGCGGCTAACGCTTTATCTTGTTGCTGTGTAAAACTGTAATTTAAGCCTAAGCGGTAGTTTGCTAATGCTTTGTCGTAGCCTTGGCTATTTTCTTTGAGGGTAATTAATGCCGTAACGTTTAATTCCATTGAAGCATTTTCAATGGCGGTGATTGTCTGTTGATCAGCTTTAGCCTGAACGCTTAATATTAATGAGCCAGTAAGTGCTAGTGTAAGTAGTGTATTTTTCATATTGTTCTCGCTTATGGTTTATTTATAGATAAAATTTCTACAGTGAAAGGAGAGTTCTTTATATTCCTCCTTAACGAAAGCAATTATTTCAGAAGCGAGATTATAATTTTAGAGCGCTTTGTCATGACTTAAAATGACAAATGTCATTAATACGTTTCGGTATTTTCTATTTCGGTATATAATGCGACCGCGAATTTAATGAGGGTAAGTTATGAGAATATGTGGTGTTGAATTAAAAGGTAATGATGCAATTATTTGTATTATGTCACGTGAAAATGGTTTGTATGATATTCCGCAAACGCGCGTGCAAAAAATATCTTTAGTAGATGCGGGTGATGCCGAAGCAGTACAGCATTTTCAATTTACCTTTGCTAAATTGATGGAAGATTATCATGTTGATAAAGTGGTTATTCGTGGCCGTGCCTTAAAAGGTAAGTTTTCTGGCGGACCTATTGGCTTTAAATTAGAAGCTTGTATTCAGTTAATAAAAGAGCTGCAAGTAGAAATTATCGCGGGTAGTGTTATTAAGAAAGCACTGGTGCGAAGCCAAGTTGATATTGATTTTCGTGATACTGGTTTAAAGCAATATCAAGAACCAGCATATGACACAGTTTTTTCTTTCTTTGAAAGTAATCCTTACATGAAGTAAGCGTTACTTTTAGTTAAAGATAATAAAAGCCCCAGTAAGTTTGCACTTACTGGGGCTTTTATGTTCAGGATGAACGGTATGTCGTGGTGCCATGGCAGCTCTTAGGCATCCATGCCTTTGCTGCATTAGTGCATCCATGCACGTCGATGGCAAGGAACGACGAATGTTTCATATTATAGAACCTAGAACCTAGAACCTAATATCTATTTCGTTGTTAAACCACGACGGTCAAGTAATGGTTGTACTTTGGGATCTTGACCTCTAAAGCGACGGTACATTACTGCTGGGTCTTCACTGCCACCAGGTTCTAATATGTGCTTACGATATAAGTCAGCGGTTTTTTCATCGAATATGCCATTCTCTTTAAACGCTAACCAGGTATCTGCATCATAGATATTTGACCAAATGTAGCCGTAATAACCAGATGAATATCCGCCTGAGAATATGTGTGAGAAATAACCCGTTCTGTAACGAGGTGCAATTTCTTTAATTAAGCCTCTTTCTTCTAATGCTTTTTTCTCAAATTCAGCCGCATCTTGTAGTTCTGCTGTTTCTAAAGAATGCCAGCTCATATCAAGTAAAGCAGCGCCAAGGTATTCAGTCGTGCCAAAACCTTGGTTGAATTTTCCTGAAGCTTGAATTTTATCAACCAGCTCCATAGGAATAACTTTGCCTGTTTTATAATGCTTAGCAAAGTTTGCCAATACTTCTGGCTCTGTCATCCAGTTTTCCATGACTTGTGATGGGTATTCAACGTAGTCACGCGGTAAAGCAGTACCTGTTTGCGAGCGGTAGTAACCGTCAGACAATAATCCTTGAATAGCATGACCAAATTCATGGAATAAGGTTGAAGCTTGGTCAAATGTTAATAAGGTTGGTGTATCGCCCACTGGACGCGGGTAGTTCAATACATTGTAAATAATAGGCGTAACTTCTTCGCCATACATGCGATATTGTTTACGGAAGCTGCTCATCCAAGCGCCGCCACGTTTGCTTTCGCGCACGTAATGGTCGGTCATGTAAACACCAATATAACTGCTGTCTTTGTCGAAAACTTCAAAGGTACGTACATCTTCATGGTATTTAGGTAAGTCGTGACGTTCTTTGAACGTTACCCCCCATAACTTTTCCGCTGTGAAGAAAATACCTTGTAAAGTACCTTCAAGTGAAAAATAAGGTTTAGTCTCTGCTGCATCGATGTCGTAACGTGCTTTACGAATTTTCTCTGCGTAAAACCACCAATCCCATGCGGCTACTTCAAAGTTAGCGCCTTCAGAATTTGCTAGCTTTTGCATGTCTGCTGCTTCTTCTTTTGCTCTTGCTAATGCTGCTGGCCAAACTTGGTTTAATAAAGCAAAAACATTTTCAGGTGTTTTTGCTGTGGCATTTTCAAGGGTAAAATGAGCGTGAGTTTTATAACCTAATAACTGTGCTTTGGTATAACGCAAACTAGCAGTTTTAGCTGCTACTTTTTTATTATCATAAGCGTCGTCATTATTTCCGCGCATTGTGTAACCCTTATATAAGGTTTCACGTAATTTACGGTTGGTTGAATACGTTAAGAAAGGATTTTTACTTGGACGATGAGTAGTGAATACCCACTTACCCTTGTGGCCTCTTTCTGTCGCTGTAACCGCTGCAGCAGCAATAATGTCGTCAGGTAAACCCGCTAAATCTGCTTTGTCGTCAATGACCATTTCAAAGCTGTTCGTTTCGTGTAATAAATTTTCACCAAACTTTAAGCTCAATTTACTTAATTGCGTATTAAGTTGACGTAATTTTACTTTATCGTTGTCATTTAAATTAGCACCACCACGAACAAAACCTTTGTAGGTATTTTCGAGTAGCGTTAATTCATTTACTTTTAAGTTCAACTGATCTTTTTTGTTATATACCGCTTTTACGCGGGCGAATAATTTCGCGTTAAGATTAATGTCGTCGTTTAATGCTGATAACTGTGGTGAAACTGCTTTAGCAATACTGCGCATTTTTTCGTCAGACATTGAACCGATTAAACCGTAGAATACATTGCTTACTCGGTTTAAAAAGTCACCTGATTTTTCCATGGCTTCAATGGTATTTTCAAAAGTTGCTTCATTAGTCGCGTTCGCAATAGCATCAATTTCTTTTTTGTTGTCAATGATGCTTTGCTTAAATGCGGGTAAGTAGTCACTTTTCTTAATTTTATTAAAGGGCGGAATGCCATGTGGTGTGGTGAATTCACTAAATAATGGATTTATATGAGTCACTTGTTGGCTTGTTTTTTTACTGACTTTAGATTGATTATTGTTACTGTCGTTTGATTGACAGCCGGCTAATGCGATAGCGATCGCAAGAGGTGCTAATAGGCGCTTTTTCATAAATTACCTTTTATTGTTATTTGAGAAAATTAAATGACTTTGTTAGTACAAAATGTACAAAGTTAATGAACTGATTCTATGTCGCTCTCTGGCAAGGCACAAGGTACACACCTATAAAAACGGTGAGTAACTTGTAATAAAAGACGAATTGTTGATGATGATAGTCTTTAGGTTGAGCGTTTTCGTGCCGTACTTAATTAACAGACAAGTGTACACGGATGAGCCGAAATAAAAATCCCGTGACATGCACGGGATTAAATAGTTGTTACTCTCTAAGCGATTTTTTACAAAAATCAATCAGGAATATAATCAATTACTAAGCTTGATGAGGTCGAGTTATAGTGGATGATGCGTTGGTAGTTGGTAGAAATGAAACTATTAATAGACCCTTCAGAAAAAGCTACCGTCCATAATTCGACTTGATTATCATCGTATTTACTCAAAGCAAAGAGTGTCGAGCTATATTGTCGATAAAAATAACTGTTATTAGCAGGGTCTACAGCGGTATTGACTGTTCGAAAGCTTGCTCGCAAAACGCCTTGGTCAGTAAAGTCGGTACCATCAAAGGTGGTCCATTCAGAGGTGGTACTGGCAGTGTAAATATTTTCACCATCGTTGCTAGTTGCTATGTTCATTAATCCATTACCATAGGCTGCGTTAATGTTTTCACTACTTGACGTTTGTTGAACACTTTTATCAGCAAAAGCGTTGTATTCTAATGTGTATTGCATCAATGCTGTTGTGTTAGCGTTATAGGCGATAACGTTATTATTTGCAGGAACGTCGGTAACATTCGAGCTTAAAAATGCATTTTCACTATCCCAATATTGTAAGTTTAAGGCGAGATTTGAATATTCTAACACCTGGGTAACAACAATGGCTTTGCCAGAAACCGTTGTAATGGCTCTAGGCCTAGTCTGAATATCGACTCCATCTGCATTGATTAAGTTGATGCTAAAATCAGCAAGCTTTACCTGATAATGGTTAACACGCGTTGCTTCTTCATCATTTTCATCAGTATAAGTTTCAAAGTTCGACGCTAATAATATTGAACCATCTGGATGAACAACTAAGTTGGTTAAGTCAATGTTAGCAAGCGGTGAAGTGATTGTTGCTACAGAGGCTCCGGTAATTATATTAAACACTTTTATCGTGTCACCCTGACCAATATAGATATAAGGACGAAGTGGGTCTAATACGACAGCTGAGCTGTTCGGTGTGATATCAGTAATAACAATCTCACTGATACTGGTGGTATCAAAATTGCCTTTTTCAAAACTTACTTTTATGGTGCCGTTTAAGCTATCAGCACTATTAGTGGAGGAAAGTGTAATTTCTCCATAATATAAACCGTTGGTTGCTATTTTACTTGGGTCAGCTGTAACGGTAAGTGTGTTATTGACGTTATCTGTGGTTAAGTCTAGCCAATTAACATTACTATCTGCTTGCCATAAAACCGGCGTGGTTTTGTTCGTTAGAATAGCCACGGTATGACTCAATGTTGATTTATCAACTTGAGCAGTAAATGCCAAAGCAGGAGCGTCACTGAACAACCTAACTTCATCAACAGCTAGATCAATAATTATTTGTACATTAATACCGGTATCAGGATCTGTTAGCGTAATTACACTGGTGAGTAATCCCCAACCGGTAATTTGAGTCGGGTCTATGGCAACTATAAGTTTCTTCGTGTCGTCGGTGGTTTCTTGAGTTAATGACAGCCATGAAACATCGGCAGTTGCTTGCCAGTTATCACTTACTCCCGATACGACAATTTCTTGGTTTTCAATTGTGGTATCGCCAAAGATTGTTGTAAATGACAGATCGCTTGCTGACACTTCGAATTGTTCTAAAGTGACTATTTCTATTTGTGTGCTATTTAGCGTGTTGACTAATAAACGCTTGTCGTCAGCTGAAATATCAATGCTAGTAGGAGTTTGTGGTTGAGTATTGATAGTTGAAGTTAGTTCGGCTTGATGATTGTAAATATTCATCACAACACCATTTATAACATCAGAGCGTAGGTAATGAACAAGGTTGTTTTTAGACTTATCAACAGCATATGTTCTTGAACCTTCAGCTTGCTCTAATAAACCATTATCTGTAAAGGTTGTTCCGTCAAAAGTAATATGTTCACTTTTCGGACTAATAGCATAAATGGCCGTTTCGCTATTATTGACGACAAAACTTGAGATGCTATCGCCTTCAGCCAACAACTCTGGCTTATATTCATGGCTTAATGTGGTGATAATCTTATCTTGGGTAAAATCATTAATTTGTGCGCTATAACGGTGAAATGTTGCAGCACGAAGATCTAAAGCATACAAAGCATCGGTTTCACTTGCTTGGTCAACAATGGAAGGAAAAAATGCATTTTCAGCATCCCAGAATAAACGCTGTAAATTTTCATTAGCATACTCTTGCGCCTGTGTGACGATAAAATATCGACCAGAAAACCGAACATAACGACTTGGCTCATATTCTATGGTTGGTTCTTCAATTTCGGCAAAACTATAATCGTTTAAATTAACATTATAACGATGAACAACTTCCTTAGTGGTTTCATCTTCATTGATAATGGTTTCAACAGCCTTAGCCAGTAATTTACTGCCATCAGGGTGAATAATAAATTGCTCAAGCAAGGTGTTTTCTGGCGCTATAGTAATAGACTGCAATAATTCACCACTGTACTGGTGATATACGTGTAGCTCGTTGGTTGAGCCAACATAGAAATATGGCATATTCGGTGCTGCTTTCATCGCAGTGTCATTTATGGTGATATCAGAGATGACTTTAGTTGCTGTTTGCTCAGTACTGTTAAACAATGAAACAGGCAAGGTTGTGTTAATAACTACATCATTTTCAATGGCCGTTATGGTTAGCTCAGCATTTGTTATTGCTTCTGCTGGCGCCGCATTGATATCAACCGTTACTTTCAGAAAATCATTTTCTAGTTTGGTTAGGGTTAACCATGTTGCAGCCGTGTTTGCTTGCCAGTTAATGGGTACAGCACTATTGGTATTTACTTTTATGGTTTGCTCTAATGCTGAAACATTCAATGTTGAGGTGAAAGCTAAGCTGGCTTGGCTAGCATATAAATATTGATTATCTAAACCAAGTTCGACAGGAATTAGCTTTGTATCGCCGGTGCTTGTTTCTGTTAGGGTAATATTTCCGCTAGATAATTGTGCTGCAGTAAAACTGTTAAGTTCAGGGGTAATAGTAACTGTGGCATTACCGGTACCAGACGTAACGTCTAAAGCTATCCAGCTAATATCACTGGTTAATTGCCAATCGTTATTTTCACTGGTAATTTCTATTGTTTGACTGGGAATCGTTACATCACCAAAAGTTCCACGAAAACTTATTAATGCAGTATCTATATTTGCTTGCCAAATTAGTAATGAAACATCGATGTCGTGATGAACCAATGCTGGGCCGTTTTCAGATAACTCTCCCGTTGAAAGGCGCAATTTTGTTAAATATTCACCAATATTAATTTGATCTGCGTTGTTTAAATCAATATGAATGGTTGCAGAGTTTGCAGTAAGGTTTTCAGTTCTAAACGCTAACCAGCCAACCGGTTGACTGTCAGGAGCATATCCTACTAATAAACCGTCGCCTTCAAAGGTAACATTTACCGCTATGGAACTGTCAAATTCAGAGGCAACTTCATTACTAAAGCTAATTTTTGAAATATCAGCAGAAATTGTATAATTCTTTAATTTATCTTCAGTGCCCCCACAAGCGGATAACAATGTTGTAAGGCAAAAAATGGTAAAAAATTGACGGAAGTTTTTAAAACAAACTTTCATACAGATCCCTGTTTTATTTTAATAATTATTTGTAAGCTAAGCGCTTAAGCCATATCAACTTATTCTGCGCGATTATTGGCCTAAAGTAAAAACTTAATTGAATGCGAGGTGTTAAAACACCGAACACTATGATTATGCTTTCATTTAAAGGTAAAATAAGGCAAAAAAAGCTGGAAAGTGTTCGGCAATTAAACAAAACTATTCAAGTGACGGATGTTTCGCAAAAAGCCTATTTCTGAACGTACGAATAAGGGTTATAGCTGGTGTTTTATTGAAAGTGCATTTACACAGAAAGGTGTTTGTCGCAGTATTATTATTGAACTGAACAAAAATCAACAAATTGATTGGTATCTTCAAGCAGAGCTTGCGTATAATAAACGTTTTGGCGAAAGCGATAATAAAGGCCAAAAAAATAAAGCAAGACGTATTCGATTTATGCAGTATCGAGGTTTCTCTTTTATGAAATCCGCCGCTGATTAAATCCAAGCGTTATTTATAGAACAAATAAACTTAAGAATTAACTTTTCAGAGAGTGGACATTCCCATGATTAAAACTAGTGCCCAATTACGTCAGGCCTTTTTAGACTTTTACGCTTCCAAGCAACATCAAATTGTTCCAAGTAGTTCACTCGTTCCTGGTAATGACGCCACGTTATTATTTACTAATGCCGGCATGGTGCCATTTAAAGATGTGTTTCTTGGCGCTGAAAGCCGTAGCTATACTCGCGCGACTTCTTCTCAGCGCTGTGTTCGAGCCGGTGGTAAACATAACGATTTAGAAAATGTTGGTTACACTGCTCGTCATCATACTTTCTTCGAAATGTTAGGTAACTTTAGTTTTGGCGATTACTTTAAAAAAGACGCTATTCGTTTTGCTTGGGAATTTTTAACTACGGTTTTAGCTTTACCTAAAGAAAAGCTATTAGTTACTATTTATGAAAGTGACACTGAAGCTTTTGCTTTTTGGCGTGATGAAATAGGCGTGCCTGTTGAGAAGATAATTAGCATTGGTGATAAGTCGCCAAGTAAAAAGTATGAGTCTGACAATTTTTGGTCAATGGGCGATACCGGGCCATGTGGACCATGTTCTGAAATATTCTATGATCACGGTGAAGATATATTTGGTGGTCCTCCTGGATCTCCAGATGAAGACGGTGATCGTTTTATCGAAATCTGGAACTTGGTTTTCATGCAGTACAATCGCCATGCCGACGGCACAATGGAAGCTTTACCAAAACCTTCTGTTGATACGGGCATGGGCTTAGAGCGCATCGCCGCTATTATGCAAGGTGTTCATAGCAACTATGAAATCGATATATTCCAAGGATTAATTCGTGATACTGCCGAACTCCTGCAATGTAGCGATTTAGAGCATAAATCGTTACGTGTTATTTCTGACCATATTCGTTCATGCAGTTTCTTAATTGCTGATGGTGTTATGCCTTCAAATGAAGGGCGTGGTTATGTGTTGCGCCGTATTATTCGTCGTGCAGTCCGCCATGGTCATAAGTTAGAAGCGAAAGAGCATTTTTTCCATAAACTAGTGGCTTCGTTAGCAACACAAATGGGGGATGCTTACCCTGAACTTGTGAGCCAGCAAGCGGTTATTGAAAAAATACTACGTATCGAAGAAGAGCAGTTTGGTCGTACGCTTGATCGCGGCATGGTCTTACTTGAAGATATGTTAGCCAATCTTAAAGGCGATACTATTTCCGGTGACGATGCTTTTAAACTTTATGATACTTACGGATTTCCTGCTGATTTAACCGCAGATATTGCCCGTGAGCGTAATTTGAAAGTTGACCATAAGGGTTTCGATATTGCTATGGGTTTGCAGCGTGAACGTGCGCAAAAAGCCAGTCAATTTGGTGCCGATTATAACGACCAACTCAAATCTGACCACACTACACACTTTAAAGGTTATACCCGCAACGAGTCCTCTTCTACAATTGTTGAGTTATTTAACAGTGAAGAATCAGTAGCTGAATTAAAAGCTGGCGAGCAGGGCATTGTTATTTTAGACACAACACCTTTTTATGCTGAATCTGGTGGTCAAGCTGGCGACCAAGGTTTGTTGCATATAGATGACGGTATTTTTGAAGTGCATGATACAACTAAAATGGGTAATGCTTTTGCTCATAAAGGTATTGCACGTACTAACGTGGGCGTTAATCGCCGCGTTAAGGCTGAAATTAATATTGAACGTCGCGCGGCAATCGTTAAAAATCATACCGCAACGCATTTACTTCATACCGCATTGCGTAATATTTTAGGTGATCATGTAACTCAAAAAGGCTCACTTTGTGATGCTGATAAATTACGTTTTGACTTTTCTCACTTTGAAGGCGTGACGGCGGATGAACTACAAACTGTAGAGCGTTTAGTTAATCAACAAATTCGTAATAACCTAGCCCGTGAAACTGAGCTAATGCAAATAGATGACGCTAAAGAAAAAGGCGCAATGGCATTATTTGGTGAAAAATATGATGACGAAGTACGGGTTGTTACTTTAGGTGATTTCTCTACCGAGCTTTGTGGTGGTGTTCATGTTGAGCGCACCGGTGATATCGGTTTTGTTAAAATTGTTTCAGAATCAGGTATAGCGGCAGGTGTTCGTCGTATTGAAGCTGTTTCTGGCGAAGGTGCACTTGCCTATACCGAACAACAAAGTTCTCGACTATCAACGGTTGCATCAATGGTTAAGTCCGATGTTGCAGGTATGTCTGGAAAAGTTGAACAGCTTATAAGCCGTAGTAAACTGCTTGAAAAAGAAATTCAAACACTTAAGCAGCAGTTAGCCGCACAAGCCGGGTCTGACCTAATCAGCAAAGCCGTTGAGATAAACGGTATAAAAGTGCTGATTGCTGATTTAGACGGTGTAGAATCAAAAGCACTTCGTGGCATGATGGATGAGCTGAAAAATAAGATAGGCTCGGGCATTATCTTGTTAGGAACGGCAAGTGATGGCAAAGTGGGTTTAATTGCTGGTGTGACTAAAGACCTTACTGGTCAAGTAAAAGCCGGCGATTTAGTTAATAGCGCTGCTCAGCATGTTGGCGGTAAAGGTGGCGGACGTCCTGATATGGCGCAAGCGGGTGGAAGCCAACCAGAAAACTTAGCGTTAGCGCTAGATTCAGCTAAAGCTTGGTTAACAGATAAATTAACATAACAGTTTAATACGTTGGTTTGTTTCATAAGGGAGCTTTTTAGCTCCCTTTTTATGTTTAGGAGGAATGCTATAGAGTTAAAGCACTTATCATTAAAATTGTACGTTAGTGCTGTCTTTGATTGTTTGTTAATTAAACGTTAGCTAATATTTAAGACAATATTAATAATAACAATTAGTTGCAAAAAATAGCAAAATATCTCTTTATTGCTTGAATAAGCTTGCTAGAATGCCAATATTGGTAATAAGTACAAAAAGAAGAACTAATTATCCCCCGGGGTAATAAAAATGATGTGAGCATAGCTAAACTGAGTATTAGTGCACTTAAGTAACTATTTTTTACAATGTTTTTTGTTTTTATTATGTACTTTTATCAAAATTAAACTAAATTTATTACTAGCTTATAATTTTTTAGTGGACTCGTTTTTAAACATAAAGGATATTCAGGATGTTAATTTTAACTCGTAGGGTTGGTGAAACGTTAATGATCGGTGATGAAGTTACCGTGACTGTTTTAGGTGTAAAAGGTAATCAGGTACGTATTGGTGTAAATGCCCCAAAAGAAATATCTGTTCACCGTGAAGAAATTTACATGCGTATACAAGCGGAAAAAGCAGGAAATGACAGTAGTGAAGAAGAAACAGGGAATCAGTTTTAACTTCATTTATTGAATTCATTAAAATAAAGTCGGCTTCTGCCGACTTTTTTAATGGAAAAATTTAATTTATATTATTAATTATTTATCAATTAACACCTTTTAAAGGCTGAAAAACAGCCTTCTTGGTTGAATTCTCGACAAACAGATTTAAAAGTGCAGAAAAAACAAAAAAATGTTTGACTTATTTTCTCGATCCATTAATATTCGCACCCACTGAAGAGGCGGCCATTTGGTCGAAGACGCTCACCCGTTAAGGGAGTGTTCAGTTTTAAACTGGATAGAGAGTTTTATATAAAGTGTATTTTTAATATGCCTTAGAACTTAACAGTAAAGAAGTAAAAATGGAGAGGTGGCCGAGTGGCCGAAGGCGCTCCCCTGCTAAGGGAGTAACGGCTTTAAATCCGTTCGAGAGTTCGAATCTCTCCCTCTCCGCCATTACTTTTATTAAAGGTAACTTTATTAAAAGTAATAAACGCAAAGAAATTTGCTATCTTTAGACTAAGATATAAAACATAGTTCATGTGAGGGCGCGTAGCTCAGCTGGATAGAGTACCTGGCTACGAACCAGGCGGTCGCAGGTTCGACTCCTGCCGCGCCCACCACTCTTCTTTATTGAATTGTGGGATAAGCAAATTTCAAAGCTTATAAAAATAATTGATATTATCTCTGAACAAGATATTAAATAAAGTTTTATGTGGGCGCGTAGCTCAGCTGGATAGAGTACCTGGCTACGAACCAGGCGGTCGCAGGTTCGACTCCTGCCGCGCCCACCAAATTTGCTGAAAAGCAGTGAAAAACCAACTTTAGAGTTGGTTTTTTTTCGCCAAGAATAAAGTGTTATTATTGATTATCTTAGTTGATGATTTTTGTAATATTAAGCAAATATCAAAGCTTATAAAAATAATTGATATTATCTCTGAACAAGATATTAAATAAAGTTTACTGTGGGCGCGTAGCTCAGCTGGATAGAGTACCTGGCTACGAACCAGGCGGTCGCAGGTTCGACTCCTGCCGCGCCCACCACATTTGCTGAAAAGCAGTGAAAAACCAACTTTAGAGTTGGTTTTTTTTCGCCAGAAATAAAATGTCGCTGGATTGAGTGAGCAAATAAAGAGTGGCTACGAAGCACAATCCCTTCCGGTCGCAGGTTCGACTCCTGCCGCGTCCACCACATTTGCTGAAAAGCTGAAATAAACCAACTTTCGAGTTGGTTTTTTTTCGCCTGAAATAAAGTGAAACCTTTAGTTATGTTTTTTAAATGAAATTTAATAAAGGAACAATAAACCTATATTTCAGGATGTTTTTATTTGCGCCTCATAAAAAAATTCATAAGAAGAAAGTCATCCTCTTATCCTTAAAACTAGACATTACTTCTATTATCCTTTATCTTTTTCCTTAGTAATTAACAGGTAGTACCAGTCGTGCTACCTTCTATATTCAATGGTGCTTTTTGTGAATACCAGTCGCAGAGATTTTTTTAAAGTCAGTTTACTCGGTAGTGCAGCTTTATTGATAGGCAGTAGCTTGTCGACTTTAGTGCTAGCGAGATCTAACAATAACGTTTTACCAAACTTTGATTTTCTTAATCCTTCTGATGTGGAACTTCTATTAGCCCTTGCTCCTGCAATACTAAAAGCGAACTACCCCGGCTTGTTAGGTCGAAAGGCTAGCCAGCGCTTGTTAGTTGCTATCGACAAGCAAATAATGGCATTAAGCGACCACTCACGTAAGCAATTACGACAACTCTTTGATTTATTAACGACATCAACTCTACGTTACCTTGCAGGCGCACCTTCTAATGATTGGTCAACAGCATCAATTGCAGAGGTAGAAAATTTCCTACAGGGTTGGAGAAATAGCATGTTTACATTGAAACGTACGGGCTACGCTGCTTTAGGAAAACTGATCACTATGAGTTGGTTTGTTCATGCAGAAAATTATTCTCAATCTGGTTATCCGGGCCCACCTAAAATAGTTCCACCACAGGATGAAATGTGAAAATAGTCTCAGAAATTCGTGGTATTAGCGATCCGTACTCACCTAATAAGGCCATCACTAAAAGCACTATAAAGGCTGATCAGTTAACTGAAGAGTCGCTAAGTGCAGATGTGATCATTATTGGCACAGGAGCGGGAGGCGGCACGAGTGCAGAAATATTGGCTCAAGCAGGGCTCAAGGTTTTGATGATTGAAGAAGGGCCCTTAAAGTCGACACGTGACTTTAAAATGGATGAAGGTAAAGCGTATGCAGATTTATATCAAGAAAATGCAGGGCGTGTAACGAAAGACGGCGGCATTGGTATATTGCAAGGGCGCTGTGTTGGCGGTACTACCGTCGTAAATTGGACCTCTAGTTTTCGCACTCCATCACTAACGCTTAATTATTGGCAAAAGACATTTCAGGTTGAAGGTTGTAGTAAAGCTGATATGACCCCCTGGTTTGAGCAAATGGAAAAACGCTTAAGCATTTTGCCATGGCACGGGGCCAATGAAAATAATGCCATTTTAAAAGATGGCTGTGCAAAACTAAATATCCCATGGAAGGTTATCCCACGAAACGTAAAAGGCTGTTGGAATTTAGGTTATTGCGGTATGGGCTGTCCAACTAATGCGAAGCAGTCGATGTTGGTCACTACTATTCCTGACGCACTCGAGCATGGCGCGACTTTACTTTATCAAGCGAGAGTTGAACGCTTACTGATCAAAAATAAAAAAGTCACAGGGGTGGAATGTTTTGCCCTTGATGACAATAAACAAAAAACAGCTAAAAAAATTATAGCCACAGCGCCATATGTTATTTTGGCTTGTGGAGGAATTAACGGGCCAGCATTAATGTTACGTTCGAAAGCACCGGATCCGAACAGGCGAATTGGCAAACGTACCTTTTTACACCCAACTGTTTTTTCTTTTGCACAGTTTGATCATGAAATATCTCCTTTTTATGGTGCCCCACAATCTATTTATAGCGATCATTTTCAATGGCAAAATGGAGCGGAAGGGCCATTGAGTTATAAGCTGGAAGTGCCACCACTGCATCCGGCTATGTCATCCATTATGTTGATGGGTCACGGAGACAGTCAAGTTGCTGATCTTGCTAAGCTTAATAATACTCATGCCATGTTAGCGTTATTACGAGATGGTTTCGATGATGAGAGTGAAGGGGCGAGTGTTGCACTTTCAGATGATGGTAGCCCGATTGTTGATTATCCGTTGAATGATTACTTATTCGATGGGATAAAAAGGGCTTACTTGTCTATGGCTAAGGTACAGTTTGCCGCAGGAGCAAAAAAAGTACGTCCTGCACATCAGCATGGACAATGGTTTAATAGCTATGAATCGTTTAAAACAGGCTTTAACGACCTTGAACATGGGGTAAGTAATAACTTAGTGGGTAGTGCTCATGTTATGGGAGGGCTCGCTATGGGAGAAAATAAAAAGCTCTGCTTAGTTGATAGCGATTGTAAATATCATTACTTAACTAATTTATGGGTATTTGACGGTTCAGTCTTTCCTACTTCAATTGGCACTAATCCACAGCTTACTATTTATGCTTTAGTTTGCAAACAAGCAACCAAGCTTGCCAAATTATTGAATGATAAATAACCGCTGTTATTTTTGGAATAGGTCAATAAAACAGCTAAGCTTATGATGGGATATCAAGGTATTTATATATTAATTAAGCACCCATTATATAATTATTCACATAATAAGAATAAATACTGATTATGTGTATATTGTATAATATAGGCTGTTTTAACTCGCTAGCTCAACACTAATACAAGCTAATATTGTATACAATATAGTAAATATACAATTTTGTGTTGATATAGATGTAAAAATACTGAATATTTACTCTAATCGATATTGACACTAATTTATTTTTCTGAAACAGCAAAAATTAGTTTGCTTTATAGGCATTGGAGTGATTATTCTAATTGTTCTTTTTGTTTGAATGAGATTGTTCATGGAACACTTAAACCAATTATTCGTAGAAGCTGGCACGTTAATGCTGGCTGGTATGATCTTCGTTTTTACCTTTTTAAGCCTGATGATAATTTTTATAAATGTCGTTTTAACCCGATTAGCGGTTAAATTTCCCGACAAGGTTATTCAAACAAAGCCAGTGCGCTCAAATCAAAAAACAACACAAATAGTTGATGGTATTTCACCGAAAGTGGTGGCAGCAATAACTTCTGCTGTAGCGCAATATCGTAAACAACATAATCAAAATTCAAGCACCAACATAATTAAATAGGAATAAACTCATGACAAAGCCACTAGGTATTACTGAAGTTGTCTTAAGAGATGGTCATCAATCTTTACTCGCCACTCGTTTACGTCTTGAGGACATGTTACCCATAGCACCAAAACTTGACGAAATTGGTTTTTGGTCAATTGAATCCTGGGGTGGTGCTACTTTTGATTCTTGTATTCGTTATTTAGGTGAAGATCCTTGGGAACGTTTACGTGCCCTGAAAAAGGCGATGCCAAACACGAAACAACAAATGCTATTTCGTGGCCAAAATATTCTCGGTTACCGCCATTATGCAGATGACGTAGTAGAAAAGTTTGTTGAGCGTGCTCATGTTAACGGTATTGATGTTTTCCGAATTTTTGATGCAATGAACGATGTGCGTAATTTACAAACTGCGATTAAATCGGCGGTAAAAGTCGGTGCTCATGCGCAAGGGACACTAAGTTATACCGAAAGCCCTGTGCATACGCTTGAAGGCTGGCTTACTATGGCTAAGCAAATTGAAGATATGGGCGCGCATTCTTTATGTATTAAAGATATGTCGGGTTTATTAAAACCATACGACGCTGAAGAATTAATTGGTCGACTAAAAGAAACTGTTTCTCTTCCTATTGCTTTGCATTGTCATGCAACAACAGGTTTAAGCATTGCGACTCACATGAAAGCGATTGATGCTGATGTCGATGTTATTGATACCGCTATTTCGTCAATGAGTATGACTTACGGTCATTCACCAACAGAAACGGTTGTTGCGATTGTCGAAGGTACTAAACGCGATACTGGCTTAGACATGGTTAAACTGGCAGAAGTTGCTGCTTATTTTCGTGATGTACGTAAAAAATATGCCAAATTTGAAGGTAGCTTAAAAGGTATTGATGCACGTATTTTATTGGCTCAAGTTCCTGGCGGCATGTTAACGAATATGGAAATGCAGCTAAAAGAACAAGGCGCTGCTAACAAGTTAGATGAAGTATTAATTGAAATTCCAAAAGTAAGAAAAGACCTAGGCTACATCCCACTAGTAACACCGACGTCGCAAATTGTCGGTACACAAGCTGTATTAAATGTTTTAACCGGTGAACGTTATAAATCAATCACTAAAGAAACCGCAGGTGTCTTAAAAGGTGAATACGGCGCAACCGCTGACAAAGTTGATGCTGAGCTACAAGCGCGTGTTTTAGATGGTGCAGAAGCGATTATTTGTCGTCCTGCTGATTTGATTAACCCTGAAATTGACTCGTTAACAGCAGAACTTAAAAGCCTCGCTAAAGAAAAAAGCATTAACTTAGCAGACGAAGTGATTGATGACGTATTAACCTACGCACTCTTTCCGCAAATCGGTTTGAAGTTTTTAGAAAATAGAAATAACCCTGATGCTTTTGAGCCGCTACCTAGTGTCGAAGAAGCGCCAGAAACTTCGGCTCCAAAACAAAGTTCCACAGCGCCTGAAAGCTATGCAGTTAGCGTTGATGGTAAAGTGTTTGATGTTGTTGTGGCTCCAGGGGGCGACATTAGCCAAATAACTCATCCTGCAGGCGACGAAGCCATGAAGCAGTCTGCATCGGTTTCCGCTGCAGAAGCGCTCAATGCGCCACTGGCTGGTAATATATTTAAAGTATTGGTCAATGAAGGTGATGAAGTTGAAGCAAATGAAGTTGTTATTATCATGGAGGCAATGAAAATGGAAACCGAAATTCGCGCAGTAAACTCAGGCATAATCACTTCATTGCATATTAAAGAAGGCGATTCGGTTAGTGTTGGCCAAGCTTTATTGAGTTTAGGGTAGTCACTATGGATTTAATAAATAAACTTTGGTTATCCACAGGCTTAGCTAACTTTGATCAGGGTCAAGTGATCATGATGATCGTGGGATGTTTGTTATTATACCTTGCGATAGCACGTAAATTTGAACCATTACTTTTACTTCCTATGGGATTTGGCGCAATACTCACCAATATTCCCGGAGCTGGTTTTTCAGAAGCAGGTGGCTTTCTTTACTACATTTATCACGGTGGTATTGAAACGGGCATTTTCCCATTGATTATTTTTCTGGGGGTCGGTGCAATGACTGACTTTGGCGCACTAATCGCCAACCCTAAAACCTTACTTTTAGGCGCCGCCGCTCAACTCGGTATATTTGCTACCTTGTTTGGCGCAATAGCTTTAAATGCTGTACCAGGTATAGAGTTTACACTAAAAGACGCTTCAGCCATCGCCATTATTGGTGGGGCAGATGGGCCGACAGCAATATTCTTAGCCACCAAACTAGCTCCTGAACTATTGGGTGCTATTGCAGTTGCCGCTTATTCCTATATGGCATTAGTACCGATTATTCAACCACCAATTATGCGCGCATTAACCACAGAAGATGAACGTAAAATTGAAATGGCGCAATTACGCCCAGTGGCTAAAATTGAAAAAGTGGTATTTCCTTTAGGTGTTCTACTGATGACTATTTTCTTCTTGCCAACAGCAACACCATTGGTAGGCATGTTCTGTTTAGGTAACTTGATGCGCGAATGTGGCGTGGTTGACCGTTTAAGTGCTACTGCGCAGAACGAATTAATTAACATTACCACTATATTTTTGGGCTTAGGTGTTGGTTCGAAACTAAGTGCTGAGGCATTTTTGAATGTTGAAACCTTAGGTATATTAGCTCTTGGCGCTGTGGCATTCTCTATTGGTACTGCTTCAGGTGTTTTAATGGCTAAAGGTATGAATAAGATATCAAAAGATAAAGTGAACCCTCTTATAGGCGCGGCAGGTGTGTCTGCAGTTCCTATGGCGGCACGTGTTGCCAATAAAGTGGGATTAGAGGCTAATCCACACAATTTCTTATTAATGCATGCTATGGGGCCTAATGTAGCTGGTGTACTTGGTTCGGCTGTTGCAGCAGGTATTTTGCTGGCGTTAGTAGGTTAGCTTTAGTTCTAGTGTTCGTCATTCTGATAAAGAGCTTCGTTTGAAGCTCTTTTTATTTGAGTATTATTTTATTCAATAACGCCTTGGTCGGGAAGTTGGGCGTAAGGTGCTATTTTTGTAAAGTATTGGCTAGTATTATTAGCTAATAATTTATCTAATTGTCGCTTTAGCTTTATCCCTGCGGGGGTATTTGCAACAGCAATACTGGCAGGAATTTTTTTAAACTTCTGATAATATATTTTTTGCGAGTTTAGCACCGAAGGTACTTTAGTATTAAGATCCTTTTGCAAATCATGAATAGTTGACATCATCGCCACGCGTTCGAAAAGAATGACCTTAATTCGACCGCGCGCCATCATCATAATCAATTGCTTTAAGCTACTGACTTCAATAAATTTATCCATTTCTATATTTGATAAGTCAGAAAAAAACTCTGCGTTACCAATGAGTGTACCAACACTTTTATGCGGTAAGTTAACAAACGTAAAGTTACTGGGCGATGTGGAATAGAAGTCTACGGTAGTATCAAAATGCCATGTTAACTCTTGAGCGTACTGATAAAACTCTTCGGTTTCCTGGTCTTTCGGTGTTAAACCGATCATATCAATACGCTGTTTTTTTAATTCTCTTTTAGCGCGTGCATAAGTCATTATTTGATAATTAAAACGTAGTGAGGAATTTTCTTCTAAGGCATTAAGCATGTTAATGACAAAACCAGTTCCATCTTCATTCACTAATGGGGGGAAAGGTTCTAATCCGACAGAAGTTTCAGCAAGGTTAGCTAACGATTTACAGCAAAAAAATAGACATAAAATGCTAACTAGGCTGTACTTAGATATTGATGAAACCATGTTGAAATAGGAATTCCGTCAGGTAAAATATAACCATAACAGTAAATGATTAGGGCTCGTATTATTTTTCCCATTTTCTTTTTGCCATAGTAGGTTATTTGTAAAGGGGATGACTAAGGATTCAATTTAAATTGTCGCCATAGTATTTTGGTATCATCTTGATTTATTTTAATATTATTTGAACGTTCGAAACAAATACGATCATGTAAACGATTAGCACGTCCCTGCCAAAACTCAATGTAGTGAGGCTTTACTCGCCATCCCCCCCAAAACTCGGGTAACGGAACTTCTTGTCCGGCAAATTTTTCGGTAAAATATGCCTCACGCTTTTTCAATTCTTCTTTGCTTACAAGCTCTGAACTTTGTTTTGAAGCCCAAGCGCCAATTTGGCTACCTCGGTCACGACTATGAAAGTAACGCGCTGATTGCTCACTACTGACTTTTTCAACTATACCTTCAATACGGATCTGACGTTGTAAAACACTCCAATGAAATAACAAAGCTATCTTATTATTGACGGATAAATTGTGGCTTTTTCGGCTGGCGTAGTTGGTATAAAAAACAAAACCATCCTCATCAAACTCTTTGAGTAACACCATACGAGAGCTAGGTTGGCCATTTTCATCACAACTACTGACCGACATTGATTCAGGTAATAAAATGCCAGATTTACTGGCATCGTTAAACCATTTTTCAAATAATGTGATTGGGTCTGTTTGCAAAGAAAATTCAGGAAGTGGCAAGGCAACACCTTGACCAAAGGTAAATAAACAGCGTAATTTTTCAAATAGTGTCATAACAGCAGAAATATAAGGTGAAAGGTAATGGATTAGAAAGATAATACCATGAATGTTTTACCTAACGACAAGAGATTATGTGCTTAATTTTATGTTGTTTAATTAAATAAATAACTTGAGTGAGTTAAACTTCCCAATCATCGCTGTCATCAAGCGCTTCACGAAGGCGCTTTTTCTCTAATAGGTCGTCAATACGTTTGCGTACCTTACTATTTTTTTCTGCTTTTTTACCCGTAGCGAGATCTTTATCGTAGTTTTGGGATTCATCTCTAGCTGTAAATTCATCAGACATTTTTACTCTTACTTTTTGAGTTTCTATAGATTGTTACGGTTAATTTGAAGATAGGCATGAATGGATGAAATTTCAAATTTAATACTTAATTATCTATAAAATTTATTATCTTGCTGGTTTGGGTATCGTAAAAGATAGGGGGAAGTAGGAATTTGACGCAAAAGATTGTTCAATAATATTTTTGTTATGGAATTCTCTAGCATTGCTCTTTGCTTTATTATCAAAAGGGCTGATAAACTGAGCTATACGATCGCTTCTTAAAATTTATTATGGCATGCTAAAAAGTAACTTACCTCACTGGCTTGAACAATTACAGTGTCACGCTTTAGCCAATTACCAACGACAATTAGTGCTACTTATTGGTGACGCTTGTTGGGTGAAACAACAGCTTCAGCTTAATGAAAAAATGCCAGAAAGCAGGCCATGGTTGGTTTATAGCAAGCATCCAGCGATTAGTGCTACCTTTGATAATAAAAATATCTCGCAACAACTTGGTTGTGAAAATAGCCTTATATTTTTTTCTTGTGTGGAAAATAAAAAAAATTCAATTGAAGAAACCATTAATTTAGATGCTTTTGCCGCACTTTCAGGAACGTTAGTCGCCGGTGGTGTGATGGTTTTATGGCTCGAACAGCCCTTAGAGCAAGCCATAGAAAATACTGATTTATTATCGTTGAAGTATTTTTATCAACAATTGATAAATAATAAAAATTTAGCTGTCGTTAAACAAAGTGAGCCACGAATACTTCCTCCGTTAGATCAGCAATTACTAACTACTCCCCCCGCGGACATTGATTTTTTATTTCAATGTAAAACGCGAGAGCAACAGACGGCGGTTGAGCATGTTATAAACGTCAGTCAAGGGCATAGAAATAGACCCTTGGTATTAACGGCGGATCGAGGTCGAGGAAAGTCATCGGCTCTTGCCATTGCCTGTGTTGAGTTATTAGAAAATAATAGCGCTCAGGGGAATGAAAAATTAAATATCGTTATTACTGCGCCACATGTTCGTTCGTTATCCGTTTTTTATCGTCAGCTTGCCTTTTTATTAACAAAGCTTGAAGGAGTATTTGTATATAATAATGCCAGTAAAACAGAGATAATACATCGTTATGGTTCAATTAGGTTTACTGCTGTTGACCAACTCATTCAGTCTCAAAAACAGTTAAATGTTTCTTTATTACTTGTTGATGAAGCTGCTGCAATTCCTGTGCATTTATTAACGAAATTAACGACAAGTTATTCTCGGGTTGTTTTTGCTAGTACTGTACATGGTTATGAAGGAGCAGGCCGAGGCTTTACCTTGAAGTTTCAACAAAAATTACAGCAGTTAGTGCCGCAGTGGCGGAGTTTTCATATGAATGAACCTATTCGTTGGCGCGCCAATGATCCATTAGAACAGTTCGTTTTTGATAGCTGCTTGCTCAATGCAAATTTAGTGAAATTACCTTTGTTGGATAAATTACCTAAAGGAGTTATTACTGAAAAATTGTTATCTTTTAGTCAAGTTTCTGCAAAATCTCTAATTGGAAATACCGAGTTATTAAAAAAAGTTTTTGCTGTTTTAGTGACTGCTCATTATCAAACGTCACCGAACGATATTTCACTTCTGCTTGATAATGATGCCGTTCATATATTTATCGCTACAATAGATGATGAGATAATAGGTGTCGCGCTATTACTTGAAGAAGGCTGTAAAAATGAAGACGAGGTTAAGGCAATAGCGAGTAATCAACGCCGACTGAAAAACCAATTTATTCCGCAATCTTTACTTACCCATTGTGGATTTAGTGAAAGTTTCAATTATCAGTATTTGCGTATTTTACGTATTGCGATTCACCCGCAGTACCACAGGTATGGTTTTGGTCAGCGCTTTATGAACCAGATACGAAAATTCGCCAAGCAGCAATCGGTTGATTTTGTCGGAGCAAGTTTTGGCGCTAACGCTCAATTGTTAAAGTTTTGGCAAAAATCAGGTTACCAAGTTGCTCGTATTGGTTTTACTAAAGATCAGTCGAGTGGAGAACACTCTGCTTTAGTGCTTGCTGCGGTTAGCGAACGAGGCCAATTTTTTGAACGAAAAATTATTAGTGAATTTTACACTTCATTCGACTACCTGCTAACCGATGAGTATCAAACGTTATCAGCAGAATTAGTTTGGCAAGTCTTGCATCATTGCCCAGTAAAAAGCTTACCGCAATTAAGTGCTCATCAGCTCAGTAGTATTAACGATTTTATTCATAAAACACGGCAATATAGTCATTGTGTACGGGCGCTACATTATTGGTGTTTATTACATTGTAAAGAAGACTATCAAGCAGAAGTATTATTACTCATTGAACGAATTTTACAAAAGAAAAGCCTTGTTCAAGTTTGCGAAAATCAGCAACTTACAGGAAAAAAAATGCTCAATAATGCATTGGTAGACTATATATCTAAGCATCAAAAATAATCCTATCTATAGGTTAACGCTTTTAATCAAGTTATTTGTTGTTGCCAATATTTTAGCATTGAAAAATATTGGCAAGGCTGGCTAGCAAAAGCGGTAAAGTCGTTATGCTTTATTATTCTTGTTAAATAATAAGTAATAACCTTGGCTAATGCTTCAGTGGGATGTTCGGCATACGTATGAGTTAATACACTTAGCCAATTTTCTATTTGAGTAAGTTCACTCGAGTCAGAAATTGTAGAATGAGAGTTAGTCACAGTTAAAGACATAATTCTTGCTCCCCATTTAAGCTACCTTGTAATAGTGATTTCCACACTGTTTTTCGTGCGGCTTCGTCTAAACATTTACACTCATTTCCCGGTAATAGCCCTGACAATATCAATTTTTCTAAAAGCATGGTGGGTAACTCTACCTGCGCTTTTTCAGGACTTTTACTCTGGTAACTTTCATTAAAATGTACTTTATTTTTATAATATTGATGTGCGCCCATGATGAAACTCCTTGGTGACTTAATGGTGGTTAAATTAATTTAAGTTAAAAAATGCTAAAACGCAAATGATAATTATTATCATTTGTGGCTTATTATTTTTTATATCGGTTTAGTTATGTAATATTGATAAATATCACTTTACAATAACGCTCAGGAATTTTGTCTTGATAGGAAAGTTATGACGCAAGTGCAAGCATCATCAAATGAACCAACACAGTACGTTATTGAAGTTCATAATCTGGTTAAAAGTTATAAGGGAGTTCAAGCTGTTGATGACATTAGCTTTGCCATTAATAAAGGGCATTGTTTTGGCTTGTTAGGACCTAATGGCGCAGGTAAAACAACGACCATTGAAATAATGGAAGGGATTATTAAGGCGACCAGCGGTAAAGTGCTATATTCAGGAGAGTCGATTGGTGAAGATATCAGTCAGCAAATTGGTATTCAATTTCAAAGCACCGCTTTGCAAGATTTTTTAACGGTACAAGAGACCCTAAACTTGTTCACGTCGTTTTATGATACGACCTTACCCCATGAGCAATTAATTGATCTTTGTGACTTAAAAGACTTTTTAGATAGAGACAATCGCTTATTGTCAGGTGGACAACGCCAACGATTACTACTAGCACTAGCGTTGATAAATGATCCTGAAATCATCTTCCTCGATGAGCCGACGACCGGGCTTGACCCGCAAGCTCGACGTAACTTTTGGCAGTTGATAAAAAATATTAAAGCCCAAAACAAAACGGTTATTTTAACGACTCATTATATGGATGAAGCAGAGCAACTTTGTGATGATGTGGTTATTATGGATCGCGGTAAAATTATTGAAAGCGGTACACCTAACCAACTACTGGCTAAGCATTTTAAAAATGTTTTTATTTATTTGCCTCAAGAGCAAGTGCCACAAGACTTAATTGATAAAAATAACTGGCTTATTGAAAATGATCGCGTTGAAATCACCACTCATCAAGTGGAAGAAACCATTAGTTTGTTAATTAGCGAACAAGTATCGTTGGATGGATTACAAGTGAAGTCACCAAATCTTGATGATCTATTCTTAAAGTTAACTGGCCATTCGTTAAGGGAGTAAGATTAGTGAATTTCAAACGTTTATTTGCAGTAATTAAAGCCCGTAATATTGAGTTTTTCCGTGACAAGTCATCTTTAGGTTGGAATTTGTTTTTCCCTATTTTAATGTTGGCGGGTTTATCTTTTGTTTTTTCAGGTGATGGGAAGTCCGTTTATAAAGTTGGGGTGATAAACCTTGAAACTGTACAGTCTACTTTTATTGAAACCCGTTACGTAGACTTTATTGACTATCAAGATAGTTCACTTGCAACCCTTAAGTTAGAACAGCATGCGATTGACTTTATTATTGATTTTACAGAAAAAAAATACTGGGTAAATCAAGGCTCACCCAATAGCTACCTCGTTGAAAAAATGTTTTTTGGGCAACATAACGATTTTACGCGCTTAGAAACCCATGGTGAAAAAATTCGTTACGTAGATTGGGTGCTACCGGGAATTTTGGGCATGAACATGATGTTCAGCTGCTTATTTGGTGTCGGTTACGTTATTGTTAGGTATCGAAAAAATTCGGTACTTAAGCGCTTGAAAGCGACACCGCTTTCTGCCCTTGAATTTGTTTCAGCACAATTAATCTCGCGTATCTTTATTGTGATGTTTATGACGAGTGTGGTTTATATTGGCTGTAACTTCTTTTTTGATTTCTACATGCTAGGTAGTTACTTTGACTTATTTATAATTGCTGTTTTAGGTGCTATTAGCTTAATTTCTTTAGGCCTATTAGTGGCGAGTCGTAGTAAGAGTGAAGAATTAATTGGCGGGCTATTAAACTTAACATCATGGCCAATGATGTTACTTTCGGGCGTTTGGTTCAGCTTAGAAGGTGCGCCGAATGCGGTAAAAGTTTTTGCTGATTTATTACCACTGACTCATTTAGTCGCAGGCGCTAGAAAGGTGATTACTGAAGGCGCAACGCTGGTTGATATTAGTTATCACGTTACCGCTCTTTTGATAATGAGCACTATTTGTTTAGCGTTAGGTTCTTATTTATTTAGTTGGAATACTGAACGTTAATAATAAAACTGACTTTGATTCATGCTGATATGCTCATTAATGAGTTATCAATTAATCGTTACAATAATGCAATGTAAAAGGATAAACACTATCAAACACTTACGACTAATACTTTTATTAAGCTTGTTCTTTTTGTTTTTTAGCTGTCATGTTACCAAAGCGGATGATGACATGGAAGTTAACGATGGTCCTTATATTTTCAAGAATAATCAAGAGCTTGAGGTTAATTGGTTATGCCAGAGTGCAGTTGTCAGTTTAAAAGTATCAGTCAGTAAATTACCGATATATTTTGACCAATGTAACTTAAATATGTTGATAGACCGTGATACCTTTTTAACCGATGAAGTGGTATATCAAGGGGATTATAAAGTTGCCGCTGCCAGTGATTTTCATGGCCAATATGATCTAATGAAAACCTTATTAATCAATAATAAAATTATTGATGAAAAAGGTGATTGGGCATTCGGTAATGGACATTTTATTATTACCGGCGATGTTTTTGATCGTGGTGATAAAGTGACTGAAATTCTGTGGTTTTTATATGAGCTTGAAAAACAAGCCGAGCTTGCTGGCGGAAAACTACACTTATTACTAGGTAATCATGAGGTCATGGTTTTAAATGGCGACTTACGTTATTTACATCCTAAATATGTTGAAACTTCACGATTGTTTGAACAGTCATTTGAAAAGTTATACGGTAAAAATACCGTTTTAGGTGCTTGGTTAAGAAGTAAGTCAGTGTTGGTGAAAGTAAATGATATGTTGTTTGCACACGGCGGATTCCACCCCTCGTTAGCAATAGAAAAACGAACGCTTGCAGATATTAACCAAGTTTTCAAAACCAATTTAGTGAAAGCCGAATTAGCTCAGCCTAGAGAAGGTTGGGGAAAGTATCTTCACAAAAAGTATGGCCCTATTTGGTATAGAGGTTACTTTAAAAAAGATGATGGTGCTAGCGACCAAGAAATTGATTTATTGCTTAAGCATTTCGATATTAGCCATTTAGTGGTTGGACACACTTCACAAAAGCAAGTTGAAACACGCCACCAAGGCAAAGTGATAGCGATTGATTCCAGTATAAAAAATGGTGAGTATGGTGAGTTACTGCTTATTGACGGCAATAAAAAATGGCGTGGCACGTTAACAGGCGAAAAAGTAGTGTTGGATTAATATAAAAGGTCTGTATTTAGTGAATTAAATTAACGTTTTGGAGGTAAGTCGTCTATGCTGATATTATACTTGTCAGATGAGTTAGACTCATTATTTCCTGCAATTGATTTTCTTACTAAGCTTGGTCGTTAAATCGTAGCATTAAGAAAAGTACTTATAAAAGGTTTACTTTATGTTGTTAAAGGTTGTTGGATTATTTTTTGTAGGTCTTGCCATATTAGGTGCTGTGCTACCTCTTTTACCTACAACTCCTTTTTTATTAGTTGCCGCGGCTTGTTTTGCAAAGTCTTCACCGCGAATGCATAAAATGTTACTCGACAATAAGATTTTTGGTCCACTTATATATCATTGGGAAGAGTCTCGCAGTATTCCTCAAAATGCTAAAGTCATCGCCTTAACATCAATGGTTTTGGCATCTTGTTGGTCATGTTATATATTGGATAATAATGTATTAAAGATTTTAGTAGTTGCTTTAGTGATGGGGCCGTTCATTTTTATGTGGCGCTTGCCTATTGCAGACGGTAATAAATAATATAGGTTTAATGTTTAAGGCTTATCGAGTAAATCTAAGCCTTAAACAGGTATAAATAGTTTTTAAAAATGAGTCTACTCAGCTAAGGCTTTACCTACTAATGCCGCTAGATGATCAGGTAAGGTTAAGGAAAGAGCAATTTCGTGGCCACGGTCTGACATTTTCCCCCAAGTCATTTTTACAATTCTAATTATTTTTTCTTCATTATCTTTTTCTGTATATTTCGCGGCAAAGGCATCAAAATAATATTGTAAGAAAACTAAACAAGCGACATCTTCAAGGGTCTGCGTATCGCTATTGGTTTTAAGCTTTTCTTTTCTTAAAATACAAGCCGTCGTTTCAGCTTCGTTTTCGTCAAAGCCATTTTCAAGCATTAGCGATTTAGCTAGTTGCGCATGAAATTTACCTTGTGCGATACGCCATTGGTAATAACCTGCTTTTCCTAGTTCGAATTCAGTACGCTTTAATTGCCAGCGTTGTATATGCTGAGCACGTACCGCAATTTGTAATAACTCATTAGATTCAGGGAAGTACTGCTCTAAGCAAGTTGTCATGTATTGGCCGTAAAGCAACTCATTAGGTTGTGATATTTCATCAATAATGGTGTGATTTGGGTCTTCATTATTAATCTTATCAATAGCAGCTATTACGGTAGTTAAACGCGAAGAAGTCATATGTGTTATTTAATCTATCGGAGAATTGTAAACAATAGGGTAACTTCTTCTAAATGAAATACAAACTAATTCAATAAAAATCACTAATTGATCCCTTGATCATATTGTCGTTTCGTCATGTTTTACGTATAATGTTTTCCCGTCCTGCTAGGTTGGTGTTTTTTTCAAAATCATGACTAAACTTACCTTCAACTAGCAACACAAAACATTTATGTAAAAGAAAAAATCCTGCTCACTCTGACTTTTGGTATCACATGACAACTAGATATATTTTTGTAACAGGCGGCGTTGTATCGTCTCTTGGTAAAGGCATTGCCGCGGCATCGCTTGCAGCAATTCTTGAAGCTCGCGGCTTGAAAGTAACTATGTTAAAACTTGACCCATACATTAACGTTGACCCCGGCACAATGAGCCCGATTCAACATGGTGAAGTTTTCGTTACTGAAGATGGTGCAGAAACAGATTTAGATCTAGGCCATTACGAACGCTTTATTCGTACCAAAATGACTAAGCGTAATAACTTTACCACAGGCGCTATTTACCAAGGAATTCTTGCACGTGAGCGTAAAGGTGAATTTTTAGGGGCAACTATTCAAGTTATCCCTCATATTACTAACGATATTAAACGTCGCGTAATAGAAGGTGCTGAAGGTTACGATGTCGCTATGGTTGAAATTGGCGGTACGGTAGGTGATATAGAATCACAACCTTTCTTAGAAGCTATTCGTCAATTAGGTGTTGAACTAGGTCGTGAACGTGCAATGTTTATGCACTTAACACTTGTTCCTTATATTGCTGCTGCCGGTGAAATAAAAACTAAACCTACTCAGCATTCTGTTAAAGAATTACGCTCGATTGGTATTTTTCCAGATATTTTGATTTGTCGTAGTGACCGTACTATTCCTGCGAACGAAAGAGCTAAAATTTCATTGTTTACCAATGTTGAAGCTAAAGCGGTTATTTCAATGCCTGATGTTGATAGTATTTATAAAGTACCAGCGTTATTGAAAGCTCAAGGTACTGATGAATTAGTTGCAAATCGCTTTGGTTTAGATGCACCCGAAGCCGATTTAAGTGAATGGGAAAAAGTGCTTTATCAAGAAGCAAACCCAGCTGGTGAAGTTGTTATTGGCATGGTCGGTAAATATATCGAATTACCGGATGCTTATAAATCAGTAAACGAAGCTCTAAAACATGCAGGTATTAAAAACCAAGTAAAAGTAAAAATTCAATATGTAGACTCTCAAGATGTTGAAGCTAAAGGCACTGATATTCTAAAAGACTTAGATGCCATTCTTGTTCCTGGTGGCTTCGGTGAACGTGGTGTTGAAGGTAAAATATTAACGGCGCAATACGCTCGTGAAAACAAAGTACCTTACTTAGGTATTTGTTTAGGTATGCAAGTAGCACTTATTGATTTTGCTCGTAACGTTGCTGGCTTAACTGATGCACACAGTACTGAGTTTAACCCTGAATCTCCTTTCCCAGTGGTTGGTTTAATCAGTGAATGGCTAGATGACGAAGGCCAAGTTGAATATCGTCATGCGCAATCAGATTTAGGTGGAACTATGCGTTTAGGTTCACAATTGTGTCACCTAGTGAAAGGTACCAAGGCGTGCGACGTATATGGTAGTGAAACAATCAATGAGAGACACCGTCATCGTTTTGAGGTAAATAATAACTACCGTGACCAATTAAGCAAAGCTGGTTTAGTGTTCTCGGGATTATCTACGGATAAAACATTAGTTGAGATGATTGAAATACCAGATCATCCTTGGTTTATTGCTGGGCAGTTCCATCCTGAGTTTAATTCAACTCCGCGTGATGGACACCCATTATTTGAAAGCTTTGTTGCTGCATCGTTTGAGCATCAGAAACAGCAATCAAGCTAAACCTGAAAATTAATAAAACCGTAGCTTAATGCTGCGGTTTTACGTTCAGGACGAGCCGTATGTCGCGGTGACAGGACGTCAGAGAACGACAAGTTCAGGACGAGCCGTATGTCGCGATGACAGGACGTTAGAGAACGACAAGTTCAGAACGAGCCGTATGTCGCGGTGACAGGACGTCAGAGAACGACAAGTTCAGGACGTACCGTATGTCGTGGTGACAGAATGCCAAAGAGCGACGGCTTTCTAGCACAATGTTTTATGACTAGATTTCAAATTAAAATAATTAAAAATTAATAGCTGTTCATTCGCTGTAGTGAACACACATTCAGAGGAATTATAATGTCGAATATCAGTAAAATTATCGCACGTGAAATCATGGATTCACGTGGGAATCCTACCGTTGAAGCTGACGTTTATTTAGAGTCAGGTGCTTGGGGGCGTGCAGCAGCACCTTCTGGCGCATCAACAGGTTCACGTGAAGCATTAGAGTTACGTGACGGCGATAAGTCGCGTTACTTAGGTAAAGGCGTACTAAAAGCTGTTGCAGCAATTAATAACGACATTCAAACGGCATTAATTGGCCAAAACGCTTTAGAACAAGCGAATATTGATCAAGTGATGATCGACTTAGATGGTACTGAAAATAAAGAAAAGTTCGGTGCTAACGCTATTCTCGCTGTTTCTTTAGCTGTCGCTAAAGCTGCCGCAATGGAAAAGAAAGTTCAATTATTTGAGCATATTGCTGATTTAAACGGTACGCCAGGTCAGTATTCTTTACCGTTACCTATGATGAACATCATCAATGGTGGCGAACATGCTGATAACAACGTAGATATTCAAGAGTTTATGGTTCAGCCGGTAAGTGCTAAAAACTTTAGTGAAGCATTACGCATGGGCGCTGAAATATTTCATGCCTTGAAAAAAGTGTTGTCAGCAAAAGGCTTAAACACTGCTGTTGGTGATGAAGGTGGTTTTGCACCTGACTTAGCATCAAACGCTGATGCATTAGCTGTTATTAAAGAAGCCGTTTCTGCTGCAGGTTATGAATTAGGTAAAGACGTTACTTTAGCAATGGATTGTGCCGCATCAGAATTTTATAATGCAGACAAAGGTATTTACGACCTTAAAGGTGAAGGCAAGCAATTTACAGCTAACGAATTTTCTGACTTCTTAGCGACACTTTGTGAAGAATATCCAATTGTTTCAATTGAAGATGGCTTAGACGAGTCTGATTGGGATGGTTTCGCTTACCAAACTAAATTACTTGGCGACAAAGTACAGATTGTTGGTGATGATTTATTCGTCACTAATACTAAAATATTAGCGCGTGGCATTGAAAACGGTATTGGTAACTCAATATTAATTAAATTCAACCAAATCGGCACATTAACAGAAACGTTAGCCGCTATTAAAATGGCGAAAGACGCTGGTTTTACTGCGGTAATCTCTCATCGTTCAGGGGAAACTGAAGATGCAACAATTGCTGATTTAGCAGTAGGTACTTCAGCAGGTCAAATTAAGACAGGCTCACTTTGTCGCAGCGACCGTGTTTCTAAGTACAACCAATTATTACGTATCGAAGAATACTTAGGCGATAAAGCTATTTTCAACGGTTTGTCTGAAGTTAAAGGCCAATAAGCTTTAAATATTTCTGCTTCATTCGTTTGAGCTAGTAAATGTTGAATGCGTTAAGGTTTAAGAAAACCACTCATTAGAGTGGTTTTTTTGTACCTGTTTTTTGATATAGGAGTCAGAATTTCAACTAGTCAACCGTTCGGTCAAGTATGCTTAAATCAGTGTCATCACTACTATTCATCACTAGATGTGTTTTACTTTATGCATCTAATTGCATTATTAATATCTTCTTGTAAAATAATAGCTTGATGGATTTAAGTAGTTACCTATCAACGAATTCAAAGATAAACACTCTCTGAAAAGTAGCTTTATATAGAACTACATTCAATTATATCGAATTAATAATCTGAAGTTATATGGCATTATCAAAAAAAGAATTACACACTCTAACCAATTTAGGCGATCAAATCAGGATCAGTTTAGCTGGAATAATAGAAGAACTTCCTGCCAACGTAAATACAATTAGAGGAATGGGCGCATTTTTAAATTATAATAATTCAAACTGCCAGAGGGTACTTAAGACAATAAATCATCAAGGTAGTGGTTTATCGGTTATCAGTTTTATCCCAGGTATTTCTGCATTAAATGAATTCATTTTAAAAGCAAAGCCTTTTATTGAAGATGATAAATACCAAAAAGCGTCTCAATTTACCGAGAACTTGGCCGTTATAATTAAACAAAATTTTGGTAGCCATACAAAGCTAAAAAAATTAATTTTAGATGATGAACTAGAGCAACAACAATCGCCTATTATTTCGGCGGTAGCTAAAAGACATGATTTCTTTAATTCGGCTAAACAATTACTGGGTGCGTCAGTTGATGAATTGTTTAGTGGTCATATTTTATCTGAAAATACGAAAGACAAAAACTTTTTACATGAAATCGTCATGATTTCTAAATTAGGTGTTTTTCGGGAAGAAAAGTCAGCACCTTGTGTTTTGTTTTATACGCACCCTCAGCCTGAAAATTTCAACAAGCCTAGTGTGATCACAAAAACCTCAGTTGTTCAAAATAATGAGTTTCAAATTGGTATTGTAAATGAATATTCTACCGATAATTTATTAGACTCCTACGCAAGCTTCTCTCCTAGTAATCTAGGTTTGGTTTTTAATGACATACCTGATGAAAATCCATTTGATGCAACTTTTTTGTTTAGTAATCCTGATGAAATTAGTAATCCACTGGTAGAGGAAAGCCCCTGTAGTTCAACGTTTATTTCAATTAAAAGCCCGACTAAAAAATTAACTATGGCTGTTTTTCTTGAGAGAAAAATTGATATTCGCAGTTCAGTAAATATTGGTTGTTACCATAGTACCGAAAAAGTGGAAGACAAAGTTCTGAGAGATTCTGATTCTTGGACCGAGCACTTACCTAGTGTTCCCGATTTAAAAATTGTCAATTTGGACTCTCCAATGGCAAGAGAAAATATTTCTCCAAAAATAATCGAATACACCAATTATATGTTTAATTATGCGAAGTTAAATAGACAGGACTTTGTTTGTTATTTAATGGAGGTTGATTACCCTATTTGGTCATCAACATATAGAATATACTTTGATCATTGCTAATGATACTAAGCATGGCAAGGTACTAAACTTACTCTAAGGCTCTTATGCCTTCACATTCTAAACGTTATTTTATTTTAAAAAATAAAAAACCTAACTATCACTATCGTTAGGTTTTTTTGTCTCGCATAAAACTCTGATTAAGTCTTCCTAAGTGATAGGAAATAGCTCTGCAGAGTGATTATATGGCTAGCTAACTTAGCGTTTTATTCTCTGTGATCAAATGCACATCGCGTTGTGGGAACGGTATCTCAATATTATTTTCTTTCAAGGTTAAGTAAATCGCTTTATAGGCCTTGAACTTCGCAGCATATAAATTAATCGTTGGTGTCCATAGGCGAATTGAAATATTAATTGAACTGTCAGCAAACTCGCAAATACCAATTTGTGCTTCTCGCGATTCACCAACAATACCAATATCGTTAATAACAGTTTCCAATAAGTTGATTACCTTTAGTGGATCTTCCTTATAAGCAATACCGACAGTTAGTTCTAGCAATGAGTCATTTTTGGAATTATGCAGTACTTCACCGACAATATGCTTGTTTGGAATAGTAATACAAACATCGTCTTGGTCGCTAATGATGGTATAAGCGAGTAAAACTTCTTTCACAATACCCGTTACGCCTTGTACTGTTATTGTGTCGCCAACAACAAAGGGGCGAATAATAATAATGTTAAAACCAGCCGCATAGTTTGCCAATAAGCCCTGAAGCGCTAGACCTGCACCAAGAGAAATTGCGCCAATAGCTGCAATAAAGGGGGTTACGCTAATCCCTAGTTTACTTAAAGATACAATAGCGATCATTATTACAATGAGCATCTTACTAGTATTAGCCAAAAATTGACTGAGGGTGATATCTAATTTATGTCTTGTACATAATTTTAAAACCACATTTGATATTTTCCCTGCAAGCATATAGCCAATAAAGAAAATAATAAATGCACCAATTAACTGAAAAGTATAATTAGCAAAAAAATCAATAATGATATTATAAACATAACTTACTTGATCTATCTCTTGTCGCAATAAATCAGCGGGTGCTAATGAGATGGCTTTTTCAACTTCCGGTACTGTTTCTTCTACTTTTTCAAACATATTAGTTCCATGAATTCTTGGTGTAATTTAATGTGGGACTTTTTTCCGACAGGCGTAAATAAAGAATATAGCTTTATTTTATCTTTTTCTCACAATAGGTTATGCTTAAACTTCAGGTTGAATTCTACGCAGTAACGCATTAAAAAGCACTCAATTATTCATGAATGAACAAACTTCATTATGGCAAGGAGACGACCAGTCAGCTGACTTTGCTGAGCTTTGTAATGCCTTATATGAAAGAGAATTACGCCAATTAAGTGAATCTACAACTTCAACGACACAAGCTATTCAAGGCCGCTTGAAAAGCCTTCCCCATTATATAAAACGTACCGCATATTCTATGCTACAAGCACAAACGCCTCTCGCACTTGATGTGCAAAATGCCAGTTGGTCGGCTAAGCAAAGTTTACAAATGCCTTTAAGCGGTCAAGAATTAGCATCTGTAAATAAATGGTATCAATCAATTAACTTAAGCCACGGTTTAGTCGTACCAATAGCGACACATTCAACTATTGTATTAGATTCAATTGACAGTGTTGATACAGACAATCAGCGGTTTAGAACTAATGCCCATGGGTGGTTTTATCTCTCAAAAAATGAAAAAAACAAGACTAATGTTCAGCTACTTAAGCCAAATAAAAAAGTAATGACCGCAGCTTGTAGTGGTCATAGTTGGCTAAATGATCATCGAGGTAACCCTACCATTCCTAGTTTGCGTGAGCTGCTACTTTCGTGCGCAATTAACTGGCGTAATTTCAAACAACCCTTAGCTATCTAGTTTTTTATCATATAAATGTGTGAAGGGTGTTTACACTCGCAAAGACCCATTTATAATAGCGAGTTACGTTGGCGTTTTTTATAATCAATTTTCAGCTTTATTTTAGGTTTTTATGCGGGCAATAACAGTACTTTTGCTAATTTTTTTAGTGTTATTACAAAATCGACTTTGGTTCGGTAAAAATAGTGTGCCTGACTATTTAGCATTAGAAGCAGAATTGCAGCGTCAGCAGCTCGATAATAACAAATTAAAATATCGCAATAAGTTACTTTACGCAGACACTGATGACTTAAAGTCAGGTGTTGAAGCGATTGAAGAACGCGCTCGAAATGAATTAGGCATGATCAAAGAAGGTGAAACTTTCTTCCGTTTAATCCCTTCAGAAAAAAATAACCTGCAATCAGGTATGGAATAATATCGACATGTTAAAAGGTTGTACTGAGCTTTCTTCTCAATTTGTTGTCGTCGTACCTGCTGCTGGCGTTGGTAAACGTATGTTAGCTAATTGCCCTAAGCAGTATTTAACGATTGAGAATAAAACCATTTTGGAACATACCATTGAACGCCTATTAAGCCATCCAGCTATTAATAAAGTAATTATTGCACTAGGTGAACACGATGAGTATTTTTCACAAACATCACTGGTGAATCATTCGCAAGTGAAAATAGTTGTCGGTGGTAAAGAGCGAGTTGATTCGGTCTTAGCCGGAATAAACGCTATAGACAAACAGCAATATCCTTGGGTGTTAGTACATGATGCTGCGCGGCCTTGTGTTAGCCATAAAGATATTTCAGCGTTGATAGATCATTGTTTAGCTAAGAAGGTTGGGGGCCTGCTCGCTACACCGGTACGCGATACGATGAAACGCACCATGATTACCAAACTAGATGAAAACCAAGTGCTGGCAACGGTAGAGCGTGAAAAACTATGGCATGCTTTAACACCACAAATGTATCCGGTTGCTGAATTAGAAGCTGCAATTATTTCAGGGTTAAAAAACAACCTCATCTTAACGGATGAATCTTCAGCGGTTGAACTTGCCGGCTGTCCGAGTCTGCTCGTTTCAGCAAGCAGTGAAAATATAAAAATCACGCATCCAGACGATTTAGCATTAGCCGCTTTCTATTTAAATAAACAAAAAAATGAAAAGTTACAGGAAAAACAATGAGAATAGGTCACGGCTTCGACGTACACAAATTTGGTGGTGAAGGTCCTGTAGTATTAGCGGGAGTAGAAATAGATTACCCGCAAGGGTTTATTGCCCACTCTGATGGGGATGTGGCAATTCATGCTTTATGTGACGCCATTTTAGGCGCACTTTGTTTAGCGGATATTGGTAATCACTTTCCTGACACCGATGGGCAGTATGAAAATATCTCTAGTCGAATTTTACTACGCCATGTCGTTGGCCTGATGATAAATAAAGGTTATGAACTCAATAATGCTGATATTACCATTGTGGCACAAGCGCCTAAAATATCACCTCATTTAATTGCGATGCGTGCATGTTTAAGTGAAGATTTACGTGCGGATATTGATCAAGTAAATGTTAAAGCAACAACCACAGAAAAGTTAGGTTATGCTGGAAGAAAAGAAGGTGTTGCGGTACATGCTGTTGTGTTGTTAACAAAAATTTCCCGTTCAGTTCTAGAGAAAAACACATAAAATGTCTAAACCCTTAAATTATCTATATGGAAAACCACTAGCCACTGGGCAATTACGTTCACAAATGAGTGACTTTAAAGTGGTTGAGAAATTACCTTTTGAGCCCTGCGGTGAAGGTGAACACTTATTCATTCATATTCGAAAAACAGGCGCAAATACCATTGTTGTTGCCCGAGAACTAGCCAAGTATTTCAAAGTAAAAGAAATGCTTGTTTCTTATGCAGGGTTAAAAGATCGTTTTGCCGTTACTGAGCAATGGTTTGGTGTTCATGTTCCGGGTAAAACTATCTACGACTTAAGTGACTTAGCCATTGAGGGCGTTGAAGTATTGTCTTCAAAGCGACATAACAAAAAGCTACGTACTGGCGCTTTATTAGGGAACTCATTTGAATTAGTGCTGAGGAATGTCACTGATGCTGATGACGTTTTACGACGATGGGCAGCAGTTAGTCAATTTGGTGTGCCAAATTATTTTGGAGAGCAACGCTTTGGTATCAATGGCGGCAACCTTGAAAGAGCCACTGAGTTATTTCAAGGAAAGAAAGTAAAAGATAAAAAGAAGCGAGGGTTGTACTTATCAGCTGCTCGCTCTGAAATTTTTAATCAAATAGTTAATAAACGCATTGAAAACAACCAATTTGAGTCGCTACAAGTGGGCGACGTTTTCATGCTAAACGGCACTCAATCTGTATTTTTAGCGGATGAAATTGACGAAAAAATCACACAACGCTTTCAAGAAAAAGATATTGATTTAACTGCCGCACTTTGGGGGGCTGGTGAATTAATGGCACAAGCCGAATCACAAGCCTTCGAACAAAGTGTTGCCGACGATTTTCCTATATATTGCGAGGGTTTAGCTAAGTTTGGCTTGAAGCAAGAACGACGTAAAATTCGATTGTCGTTATCTCAAGGGAAAATAAAGTCGGAAAACGACACGATAACGTTAAACTTCTTTTTACCATCAGGTTGTTATGCCACCACTATTTTACGTGAGTTAATCCACTATCAAGATATGACAGAACGAGCGGCAAACTAATATCATGAAAATATTATTAAGTAATGACGACGGTGTACATGCATTAGGCATTAAAGTGCTTTATCAAGAACTAGCGAAAATTGCAAAGGTAACTGTCGTTGCGCCAGACAGAAACTGTAGCGGTGCAAGCAATTCACTAACATTGCTCAACCCTTTACGAACACATACGCTTGATAATGGTTTTATTTCGGTAAATGGTACGCCAACGGACTCTGTGCATTTAGCTATTAGCCAATTAGTTACACCAGATCTTGTCGTTGCTGGCATTAACTGTGGCGCTAACTTGGGTGATGACACTTTATATTCTGGTACGGTAGCAGCCGCAACAGAAGGGCGTCATATGGGCATGCCTGCGATTGCGGTATCGTTAGTTGGAAACCAAGAACAACATTACCAAACGGCGGCGGTCGTCACGGCAAAGTTTATTCAACGCTTACAATCGCATCCATTAGCCGCAGATCAAATTATCAATATTAATGTACCTGATATTCCGCTTGATGCGTTAAAAGGCGTTAAAGTTACTCGTTTAGGTAGCAGACATAAAGCAGAAGTCATGGAAAAAACACAAGACCCCTGGCAACGTGATATTTATTGGTATGGTCGTTTAGGGCCTGAGCAAGATGGCGGGGAGGGAACAGACTTTAACGCAGTAGCTAATGGATATGCTTCAATAACGCCATTAACGGTTGATATGACCGCTTATAAAAGCCTAGAGGCAATGACTGCTTGGGTTGATGATTTAACCATATAACAGCAGCAAAATACTCATTTAAAATAAGAATAACAAAATAGAAAAGAGCAAGTTATGAATGTTAGGGTAGATAGCCGTGTTAGCGGCAAATCACGTCGTAGTGGTGAAATATTAGCACAGAAATTACATGGTGAAGGCATACGCGATCAACGTGTATTACAAGCGATAGCACAATCACCTCGTCATATTTTTGTACCTGAGATATTAGCACATAAGGCTTATGACAATACGGCATTGCCGATTGGTCAAGGCCAAACAATTTCACAGCCTTACATTGTCGCTAAAATGTCTGAGCTGCTATTAGCTGATGGCATGCCCGAGAGTATTTTAGAAATAGGTACTGGCTCTGGTTATCAGACATCCATTCTTGCGCAATTGGTACCTAAAGTTTTTTCTGTTGAACGTATCAAAACATTACAATGGCAGGCTAAACGTCGTTTGCAGTCAATGGATCTGCATAATGTCTCTATGAAACATGGCGATGGTTGGAAAGGCTGGCAGAGTAAAGGACCATTTCAAGCTATTATTGTTACTGCGGCGCCTACTGAAGTGCCTTCTGCCCTGTTGGAACAGCTAGCTGAAGGTGGGCGCTTAGTGATTCCTGTAGGCTTAGATACTCAAGTTTTAAAAGTTATTACTCGTCATGGTGGTGAATATAAAGAGCAACAAGTTGAAATGGTAAAGTTTGTACCGCTTGTTCCTGGTGCGGTAATTTAAATTTAGTCGTTTTAAAGGTAAAAGTTTACGTGAAAATATTTTCAAAAATGTATGAATGGACGATGCGTTGGGCTGAACATAAGTTCGCACCAAGAATGTTGGCAGTATTAACTTTTGCTGAATCAATATTTTTCCCTATCCCCCCTGATGTGCTCCTCGCACCTATGGTCTTAGCTAAGCCAGAAAAAGCATGGTCTTATGCAACACTAACAACCGTAGCTTCTATTCTTGGCGGCTCTGTTGGTTATTTACTTGGTTATTTTATGTTCGAACCTTGGATACAGCCGGCAATTACGGCAATGGGTAAACAAGAAGCTTTTGATGCTGTGGTTTTATGGTTTGAGCAATGGGGAATTTGGGTAATATTCATTGCCGGTTTCTCACCTATTCCGTACAAGCTTTTTACGGTAAGTGCTGGTTTTTTACAGATGGCCTTTATACCCTTCTTTATTGCTTCCGCCATTGGTCGTGGCATGAGGTTTTTCTTAGTCGCCGGCATTATTCGTTGGGGTGGTGCGGCAATGGAGCAAAAAATTCGTCAATGGATTGATATGCTCGGCTGGATTATTGTCGGGCTGATTATTATTGCTTACTTTATTTTTCGTTAAAAATGAAGACTGATGGCCGATAGGAAACACCTTTTTGACTTTTAATAGACTTAAACAGATATGTTCAAAAATGAATAAACATGCACCTTCTGCTTTGTTGGTGTTGTTTTTTTGTGTGGTTGGCTGTTCATCTAACCATAAACCCGCACCTGTTGTAGACGTTCAAGGTTCAGTTCCTTTAAGTAAACGTGTTAAGAGTAGTTTACATGGGCGTGAATACATAGTTAAAAAAGGTGAAACTTTATATTCAATTTCATGGCGAGCTAATATTGATGTTAGTACATTGGCAAGGTTCAATAAATTATCTTCACCCTATCAAATATTTCCGGGACAAAAATTATTTCTGGTTAAAAATTCAGCTAAAGCCAGTAAGAATGTAGCGCGAGCTGAAAGTACACAAAACCAGAAACAAAAAAGGATAAAAAAACCTGTTGCATCAAATAAAAAGCAGGCGTATGGTAAAAATGTAAGGGGCGAAAAAGTAAGCAAAAAAGCTAACGAGAAAGCCATTACGAAAGGCACAAACTTTTCACAAAAAATAAGAAATTGGTTGTGGCCTGCTAAAGGGAAAATTATTGAAGGATTCTCTACTGCTAAACAAGGTAATAAAGGAATTAACATCGCAGGTCGACGCGGTGATCCGATAAAGTCTACTGCTGACGGTAAGGTTGTATATGCCGGTGATGCGTTACGAGGATACGGGCAGTTAATTATTGTTAAACATAACGATGATTATCTTAGTGCTTATGCTCACAACGATCGCATTTTGGTCAAAGAACAGCAGTTGATTAAAGCGGGTCAAGTTATCGCAAAAATGGGCGATACTGACGCTGAAAGAGTTATGCTTCATTTTGAAGTTCGCTTTCGCGGAAAATCAGTAAACCCGATGAAGTACTTGTCGAAATAATAATAAAATGAAACAAACAAATTGGAGTTAACGTGAATATTTAATCATAAATAATAGCTTTGCTAAATATTGGGAGATACAGCATGGGCATAGAAAAAGAAACAATGGATACTGTGGTAGAAAAGAAAGCACCCGCTAAAATATCAACTATTGATAAAGATGATGCACCATCTAATTTAGATGCAACTCAGTTGTATTTAAGCGAAATAGGATTTTCGCCGCTATTAAGTGCCGAAGAAGAAGTCTACTTTTCTCGCCTTGCTCTAAAAGGTGACGAACCTTCAAGAAAACGCATGATAGAAAGTAACTTGCGTTTAGTCGTTAAAATTGCCCGTCGTTATAATAATCGTGGTTTACCGCTGTTAGATTTAATTGAAGAAGGAAATTTAGGTCTTATCCGCGCAGTAGAAAAATTTGATCCTGAACGTGGTTTCCGTTTCTCTACATACGCAACTTGGTGGATTCGTCAAACCATCGAACGCGCCATAATGAATCAAACCCGAACTATCCGTCTTCCTATCCATGTCGTTAAAGAACTTAATATCTACTTACGTACTTCTCGTGAACTGGTGCAAAAGCTTGATCATGAACCTACCGCTGAAGATATAGCTGAAACACTTGATGTTCCGGTGGCAAGTGTCACTAAAATGCTACGTCTAAACGAACGCATGACATCTGTTGACTCGCCTTTTGGTGGTGAAAATGACAAAGTATTGCTTGATGTTATTCCTGATGAAAAATGCGCAGGTCCAGAAGGCAGCCTGCAAACAACTGATATTAAAAATAATATTATTCATTGGTTAAATGAATTGAATTCTAAGCAGCGTGAAGTTCTTGCGCGTCGTTTTGGTCTATTAGGATACGAAGCCGCAACATTAGAAGATGTTGGCGTTGAAATTGGTTTGACACGCGAGCGTGTACGTCAAATTCAAGTTGAAGCGTTAAAACGTTTACGTGACATCTTAAGTCAGCAAGACTTATCAATTGAAGCATTATTTCAGGCTTAGCCATGCGCATATCTTAAAATGAGCTCTTAAAAAAACCAGCAATTGCTGGTTTTTTATTTTTATAATACCCAAATAAATTTATATCTTAGTTTTAAATTCAAAAAGTAAATCCAATGCTTGTTTAGGCGTTAAATCATTAACGTCAATCTCAGCGAGTGATTCTAAAACAGGGTGACTACTTTCAGCAAAAGAAAGCTGTTCAAAGGGTTGTTGCTCAATATCGATAACAGAAGGTATTTGTTCTGCTTCAAGCTCTGCTAGTCTCTGCTTTGCTCTTTGTATTACTGTTTTCGGTACACCGGCAAGTTGCGCGACTTGTAAGCCGAAGCTTTTACTTGCAGCGCCTTCTTGTACTGTGTGCATAAAAACAATGTTATCGCCATGTTCAACCGCGTCTAGATGCACATTGGCGAGTGTTGGTATTTGTTCAGCTAATAGCGTCAACTCAAAGTAATGGCTAGCAAATAATGTGAAGGCTTTCGTTTTAAGTGCTAACATTTCAGCACATGCCCAAGCAAGTGATAAACCGTCATATGTGCTTGTTCCACGGCCAATCTCATCAAGTAAAACTAAACTTTTTGCAGTGGCGTTATGTAAAATGTTGGCAGTCTCTGTCATCTCAACCATAAAAGTAGAACGACCACTCGCAAGATCATCAGATGCACCTATACGGGTAAATATTCGGTCAACTATGCCAATGTTTGCAGAGTCAGCAGGTACATAGCACCCCACGTGAGCCAGTAAAACAATTAGAGCTGTTTGGCGCATATAAGTTGATTTACCCCCCATATTCGGGCCGGTGATAATTAACATTTCCCGTTGGCCATTTAAAATAACAGGGTTGGCGATGAAGGGCTCACTAGTCATTAGTTCAACAACCGGATGACGTCCACCACTGATTTCTATGCCACTTTCCTGTGTGATATTTGGCATGACATAATGTAAACTTTCAGCACGTTCAGCAAATGTGTTGAGTACATCTAACTCTGCGATCGCTTGAGCAAGTAACTGTAGCCTTTCTAGATCAGGTAGAACAAGATCGAATAACTCGTCATATAAGCGTTTTTCAAGCGCAAGAAACTTACTCTGAGCACTAAGTACTTTTTCTTCATGTTGTTTTAATTCATTAGTGATAAAACGTTCGTTGTTCTTGAGCGTTTGACGACGAACGTAATCATCGGGTACATCACCTGCGGCACTACGACTAATTTCAATGAAAAACCCATGAACTTTATTGTAACCAACTTTTAGAGAAGAAATACCTGTTCGAGCTTTTTCTCGCGCTTCTAGTTGAGCAAGAAACTCTGTGGCGCCATCACTTAAATCACGTAAAACATCGAGTTCTTCGTGATAGCCTTTGGCAATGACGCCACCATCTCGAATAAGTACCGGTGGGTTATCAACTAACGCATGCTGAAGAAGATTATGCAGATCAGGCATAGGAGTACATTGTGATGCTAACTGGCTAATATGCGCTTGAGTGCATGGTTGTAATTGCTGCTGAAGTTCAGGTAATTGCTTAAGGGCGTTTCGTATGCGCGCAAAGTCTCTCGGGCGAGCTGAACGTAGCGCAACACGAGAAACGATACGTTCAATGTCGCCAAAAGCTTTTAACTGGTTAAATAAGTCGCTGACTACATCATGGGATAAAAGATCAGCGATGGCATTTTGACGTGCAGATAATACCGTTAAATCTCGGAGCGGAAAATGCAACCAACGTTTTAATAAACGTGACCCCATAGGTGTTGCTGATTTATCTAATACAGAGGCGACGGTATTTTCAAAGCCGCCCTGTAAGTTTTGTGTCAGCTCTAAATTTCGGCGAGTAGCAGCATCTAAAATAACACCAGAGGCTGGTGATTCACAAATAATGGCACGAATATGGGGGAGGGCACTACGTTGGCACTCTTTTACGTATTGAAATAAACAACCGGCAGCCATTAACCCTAAAGGTTTGTCATGAACGCCGAAGCCAGACAGCTCTTTAGTGCCAAACTGTTTGTTAAGTAGGTTTACTGCGGTATCTACATCGAATTCCCATTCAGGTCTACGACGTAATCCCTGACAGCCCTTTAACAATTCTGGCGATGAAAATGATTCGCTATATAATAATTCTGCCGGTGACAAACGTTGTAATTCAGCTTGTAATTGCTCTTTAGTTTGCGGCTCAGTTAACACAAATCGCCCGCTCGTCATATCAAGGTATGACAAACCAAAACCCTGAGATGATTTATGATTTAGTTCACTAACCGCTACAATTAAATTGTCGTGATTATCAAGTAATAAAGCCTCGTCACTTACGGTACCTGGGGTTATCACTCGTACGACTTTTCGTTCTACTGGGCCTTTACTCGTTGCCGGATCGCCGATTTGTTCACAAATAGCAACGGACTCACCAAGCTGTACTAATTTAGCTAAATAATTTTCTACTGCATGGTATGGAACACCAGCCATAGGAATCGCATTACCACCCGTTTTACCGCGAGCAGTAAGAGAAATATCAAGTAAATCAGAGGCCTTTCTGGCGTCATCAAAAAATAATTCGTAAAAATCACCCATACGGTAAAAGATGAGAATATGCGGAAATTCAGCTTTTATAGTTAAGTACTGGCGCATCATGGGTGTGTGCGAGGATAGGTCTGGGATTACTGTCGTCATTGAAATGCTATAACTCATAGAATGATAAAGAAAGGTAAGCGTTAAGTATGCCATACCCCCTCTATATTGTGCTTGTTTTTTTAAATAAAGGTTTCAACAGAGCACTACTGCCATGAAGCTTAGAAATAGTGCGATTTGGACATTACCTACCAAGAATAGCTGAATAGTTTAGTGTTAGTTGTATAGTTTATTATACTTTGAACCTTTATCTATCGGATTTTCACTGGTTTTTTATTAAATAAAAAAGGGACAATTAAGTCCCTTTTTCTAGTTAAATTTAAGCTGAATTATCTAATCGATTCTTAGCTTAATAACGTCATAATAACCATTGGCAACAAATAACCAAACTGTATTTTCGAAGCTACGAACATTGACGCTAGATTCAATATCGGTTGCTGTCGTAATCGTTGCAGTTGCGACACTCGTTATACTATCACCTATTGATATATCCATTAAATTAACAGAAATAGTTTTATCAATATTATTTGAGACAAGTAGTATTTTTTGGTTATCCAACAAAGAAATATCCCAATGTCCTACAAGTGACTGTGCAGCAATCTCTACTAAAGCTCCTGTATCGATATTATGAGCATAGGTTACAAGTTTATCGTTAGTTACACCCCAAGGGTCATCAGCATTAGAATCAGGTTCAATACTATAGACATAGACATTATCGGCAGAGAAAACAAACTCAGTTAAATCTGGGAATACACTCTCTTTCATATGTAAGGTATTGTTATTATAGCTAAATTGTCGACCTGCTAGGTGAATATCCAAGCCACTAACTGTTATGTCACTCCATCGTTCATTTGGATAAAAATCTGTTTGAATAGAGCTAAGTAAGGTTAAGGTATTATCATCTTCGATTAAATAAAGCGCCAAACCATAAGCGTTTTCACTAGATAAAGTATGTGGACTACGTTCAAAAGTGAGAATAAGGTTATCTGGCAATAATAAACTTTTATAAACAGTATATCGTTCACTACCATCACCTAAATAATATGTTTCCACATTAATAAGTTCACTGCCAGCTGTTGGTATTTCTGCTACGGTATATTTTGTTCTTCTCTCGCCAACTGAATATTCTTCGGAAAAAAACATCACTTTATTATCATTAAGTAATAACGATGAATATACCAAGTCAGTGCCTAAATCGAATTGAAATGCATTTGTCGTTAAACCTAAGCCATTGTCTAAGTATTCTATACTAGTCACATTACCACGATTATTTATCGCTATAACTGAATCATCACTAACGCTAAAGCTAGTCAATTTATCAAACCCTTTAGCTCCAAACTTATGTTGATTAATCGTTTCTTCTTCAGTTAAATCAATATTATTGACGATATCATTATACCAGCCAATCCAGGTGACTCGATTGCCATCATTATTAAGGTGAATATCAAGGGTCATATCATCTACAGTTGAATTACCAAAATGATGAGTAATACCTGGGTCATTAATGGTTAGGTAATCTATTTTATGACGACCATTAATATCACTCTTGATTACCACTTTGTCGCCTGCGGCATTAATATCCATAGCATAAACTTTAGAGCCTGGAATATTGTAATAAATCGAGTCATCAACTGACAAGCTACCATCGCTTGCTATATCTAACGTCATGAAATATTCATCAGCCGCTAAATAGGCTTTATTTGATGTTTTAGACGTTAATAATGACATGCCATTAGAATTATAGCCGGTCAAGTCTTGGGTTGTTGAACTAGACACCTCACCTGTATTTTGATTTAAGGTTAAAATTTGCACTTTCGCTATGCCAGCTGAATAACCGTAATACAAATATTGATTATCGCTAGAAATATCAAAGCTATGCTCATAATCAGGAAATTGCTCAAATCGATAAGCAGAAATATACGTTAAATGCCCAGTATCAGCGTTAATAGCGTACACAAGTAGGTTATCATCGCTAATACCATAATGCGCAGTTGCATATAAGAAGCGACTATCAGAAGAAAATTTAAATATTTCAACTGCGTTTACTTGAACATCTGAAATTTCTGATAAGTGACTGAATTGCGAACTAACAACCGTACCATCAGTGCTATCAACAGTTAATACCATCATTGCACCAGCACTAGCATCATCTTCATCTTTTTTGCCATATAAGGCCCAATAAAGCTTACCGTTAGGTGAGAAGTCTATATAAGTACTGTTAGATATATTATCTAAGCCAAGTTCGCTCGGTGTAACTAATTGTGAAGTATCAGTTGCTTGACCGTCGTCACCCATAGTAATAATAAGTAAACCATTAGTACCGCCAACATACATAAATCGCCCATCGGCACTAAATACAAAGTCTTGAGCTCCTTCAATCAAGCCATCTTTATCTTGCGCCATCACTGTTATCGCAGAGTCTACAATACCATCACCATTATCATCAGTATCAGCATTATTCCCTTGACCATCTCCGTCGCTGTCAATCCATTCAGTACTATCTAAAGGAAATGCGTCGTCTTGATTTAAGTAACCATCGTCATCGATATCAGGGTCAGAATTATTACCAAGACCGTCTTCATCCGTATCTAGCCATTCAAAACGACTTAATGGAAAAGCATCAACATCATTTAGCGCGCCATCACCATCTATATCAGTGTCAGAATTATCACCAACTCCGTCTTTGTCTAGGTCTGTCGTTTCTGTTGCATCTAAGTCGAATAGATCTGCATTATCAAATACGCCATCGCCATCAGAATCACTATCCGGCGCTATCTCGACTTTAATCACGTCGTAGAAACCACCTTGTACAAATAGCCATACAACATCGCTATTTTCAACAGAATAGGTATTAACAAAGAACTCTGTATCACTTTCAGTGGCAACTGAAGAAGTAGAAATATGAGTTAAACTGCCATTATCATTTACTTGTACTGACTTTAAGGTAATGTTTTGGTCTTTATTTATCGACGTGATTAAAAAGTGCTGCTCTGATACTTTTGTCATTCGCCAAGTGCCCGGCATATCTTCTACCGCTATTTGGGTTATTGCGCCAGTTTCAGCATTATTTGCGTAACTGATTAACTGCTCTTCAACAAGGCTATAAACAAACGCTTTATCTTTAGCATAAACAAATTGATTGGCTTCATTAGGTAAGTCATGACGTCGTGCGATTTCATTATTAGCTAAACTAAATAACTGATTGCCTATATAAACATCTTCACCATCAAATACCAAATTAGACAAATTAGACACATTGCCACTATCATCAACGAAAGCACTTAAAAAGGTCAAACTATTATCTGATTCGATATTATAAAGCGAGTAACCGTATGTTTGGTTAGTATTAACACTTCTTTCATAAGCTAAAAGTTGACTTTTTCCTGGTACTTTAACGCCAGTATAAATCCGATACGATTCATCACCATTACCTAAGAAACGCGTAACAGGGTTTGATAAAGCGCTACCTTCTTCTGGAATAGTTGCAGTTAGATAAGTCGTTCTTGAGTTGCCTGTATCATAATCATTGGTTATAAAAAGTAATGTCGATACATCTAGGGCAACTCTACTTCTTACGACACCTATTAAATCAGGCTTATAGTAGTGGTTAACTACTAAGCCTTGATCACTACCGGAATCAGTAACTTTTACCGCAATTCCTTGGCGATTCAATGATAACGTACTGTTCTCTGTTAATACTGTGCTTTGTAATCCACCAAGATATTTCGCACCAAACAGTGTTTCACTCGTTGTTTCAGCTGCTAAATCAAGACTGTATAAAATATCATTGTAATAACCTAACCAATTAGCTTGATTATCATTACCTGAAAAGTGAATCGATAATGAGAATTCTTTAAGACCAACTTTTGAAGATTGGAGCTCAGCAATAAAATCTCCATCAATAGTGATATGGTCAACTCGGTTAAGGTTAGTATCAAAGTCAGCGCTAAATACAATGGCTGAATTTTCTGCTTCATTAATGCTAAGTGCCATAGAAGCTGGTTTTGTTGAGTCATAAGTAATTGAGCTTTCAATAGAAAAACCACCGTTAGCTTCTGCATCTAGCACCATAAAATCGCCACCGGCAGTCATAAATGCTCGATCACTTGTTTTAGAGGTTACAAAAGATAAAGCCGTTGATTCCATATCAAATTCCTGTACCCAAGAATCGATGACAAAGCCTTTTTCAATATCAAGTTCCATAACTCCTAAAGCAGGTGATGAAGGTGAATTATCGTAATTGGTATAACCATAATATAAATATTTATTATCAAAAGAAATATCAAAGTTATGTTCATAATCTGGATTACCAAAAGTATCTAAATCGTAATTACTTACATAACTTAAATTACCAGTTTCAGCATCAATTTTATAGATAAGTAACTCATTTCCGGCATCTCCATAATGCATGCTCGCATAAAGAAATTGACCGTTTGGAGAAAACTTAAATATTTCCATTTGATTGGCGGCGATACCTGATGATTGCTCAAAAGAAAGAGTTTGTGTTTTTACAACACTACCTGTTTCGTCATCAACATCAAAAGCCATCATGACATTAGCAGGCACATAATTAATTTCGATTTGCATGGCCCAATACAATTTACCACTAGGAGAAAAGTCTAAATAAAAGCTAGAGCTTTTAAAACGAGATCCTAATTCAGCAGGTGTAACAAGTTCAGTAGTGTCAGTGGTTTGACCATTTTCATCTAACGTTACAATTAGTAGGCCATTTTCACTACCAATATACATAAACTTACCATTAGGACTTACGACAAAATCTTGAGCCCATTCTATTAAACCATCGTTTTCTTGAGCTGTGATTTTATAAGCGGTGTCATTAATACCATCACCATTATCATCGATGTCAGCATTGTTACCTACATTGTCGTTATCACTGTCGACCCACTCTGTAACATCTAATTCAAAAGCATCGGCTTCATTTAAAAAACTATCACCATCAATGTCGGTGTCTGAATTATTTCCTATGCCGTCGAAATCAGTATCAAGAGACTCTGTTGCATCATAGTCAAAGGCATCATTTTCATTTAATGTGCCATCACCATCAATATCAGTGTCAGTGTCATTTGCAATACCGTCGCCATCAAAATCATCAAGTTCAATACCATTTTCTGCTGCTTCCTCTAAATTAGCAGCCGTTTCAGCAGCAGCAGCAGCAAGTGCCTCAGCAACTTCTTCATCAGTTAAACCACTATCTTCAAGTTCCTGCAACTGCTCTTCTGTAGTGTCCGCTGCAATTATAGCAATCTCTGATAATAAGGTTAGATCCACAGCTTCGTCTGAATTTTCAGCAATAATATTTTCAATAACTTCACTGATTACTTCGACAATAACGTTAGCATCAGCAATATCCTCTGATGTAATTCCATCAGTTGAACCTATATCCTCTACTAATAAATCAATAATGACATCTCCCATTACACTCGCCTGCAGGCTAGCTTGAGCGATATCTTCAGCTGAAACCTCTTCAGTAGCGGTGACGATTGATTCAAAAGTATTGTAGGTAGAGTCATTTATTAATCCGATGACAGCGGTAAAATCTTCACTAGTTTCACTAGTTAATGAGTCTGCATTATCTTCAACAAATGTAATAACAGCTGATGCAGTAGCATCTGCAATCGCGCTAATGGCTTCGTTATTTTCAACTAAAACACCACTTTCACTTGCTTGTTGCACTATGGCTGATATTTGTGAAGAGACCGTTGTCGCTATTAATAACTCACCTGCGGTGGTTGCACTTGCTAAATCTTGGGGGATAACTTGGCTGGCAATAATAAGCTCTGACAGCACAGTTAACTCTTGATTCTCAGTCTCTAGATAATCACTTGAAATATCTGCGGTAGATATGCCTAAGCTACCAGCTACTGCTGTTTTTGCTGCTTCAATGTCACCATCTTTTTCAGCTGACATAGATACAAGCGTTGTTAGGGGAGTAGCAATATTCTCCCCTGGGAGAGATAACATTTGAAATGCAGTTTCTTCTGTAATAGCAATACCATCAGGGTTTTCATCACTAATAGTATTTTCGTCTACCGCCCCTGGAGGAACAATAACAATCACTTTTATGTCTTCAGGAGGAAGCCCCAATGATGTTGTATCTATCTGGCCAAAACCGCTAGGGCCAGTTACAATTGAAGGTTCACCATCGTCTAAAACTTTATTATCATTAAGATCAATATAAGCGATAGCGCCACGAATATAACCATCTATAACCGTTATATCTTGATAAGTTGGAGTGGGTATTGGAGCAGGTGGGGTTATAACAACATCTGACTTCGAACTACTTCCCCCTCCACATGAAATAAGTAAAAACGACAAGCTAGCGCTAAGCAGTAACTTTTTATTTGCTACTAATGAAAGACTATTCATTATTCTATCCCTGTATATTATTGTTTTTGGGTGTTTTTTTGTACATTTATACACATTTGTACACATTTGCACAATAAAGTAGCAATAATAATGATACTTTTCAAGAAAAGTGTAGCTTAAATTTCAACCTGATACAGTTAGATGTTTTAGCTCTAAAATTTAGTTGAATTGAATTTATTAAATCGAGTTGAATTAAAATTTTTAATAAAATGTGCACTCGTCATGATTAAACAAGTTTGTTCTAATTAATGGGGGATGTCAGTAGAGAATTTAATTGGTACGTATTAGGAGGTAACTTTATTACTTTAAATTAATAAAAGTTATGTACCCATATATTTCCGTTGTATATCAATAGGTAGTGGGTCACGTGCAGCGCTGTTTTTTAATAAAAAAAAATAAATTGTAAAAAAGCTTGATACTGTATGGTCGTACAGTATACTAGCTTCATCAAAACGAAATCTTAGCAATATCGGCGGAGCAAAACATGAAAGACGACAAAGAAAAAGCATTATCAGCAGCATTAAGTCAGATAGAAAGACAGTTTGGCAAAGGCTCAATTATGAAACTTGGTGATAACAACACCATGGATGTTGAAACTATTTCTACCGGTTCATTAGCGCTTGATGTTGCCTTAGGTGCTGGAGGTTTGCCGTTAGGTCGTGTTGTTGAAATTTATGGTCCTGAGTCTAGTGGTAAAACAACGTTAACACTTGAGGTTATTGCAGAAGCACAACGTAACGGTAAAGTATGTGCCTTTGTTGATGCCGAGCACGCACTTGACCCTATTTACGCAGAGAAATTAGGCGTAAATATTAATGAATTATTAGTTTCTCAACCTGATACCGGTGAGCAAGCATTAGAAATTTGTGACATGTTAACTCGCTCTGGCGCTATTGATATTATCGTAGTCGATTCAGTTGCTGCACTGACACCAAGAGCCGAAATTGAAGGTGATATGGGTGATTCACATATGGGCTTACAAGCACGTATGTTATCGCAAGCCATGCGTAAATTAACCGGTAATTTGAAGAAATCAAATACCATGATCATTTTCATTAACCAAATTCGAATGAAAATTGGTGTAATGTTTGGTTCTCCTGAAACAACAACGGGTGGTAATGCACTTAAGTTTTATGCATCGGTTCGTCTAGATATTCGCCGTATTGGCGCAGTTAAAGCCGGTGATGAAATTATTGGCAATGAAACTCGAGTAAAAGTGGTTAAAAATAAAATAGCACCACCTTTCAAACAAGCAGAGTTTCAAATTTTATATGGTGAAGGCATTAATAGTTTAGGTGAGTTAATTGACCTAGGCGTACATCACAAAATGGTAGAAAAAGCGGGTTCTTGGTATAGCTACAGTGGCGAACGAATTGGTCAAGGTAAAGCTAATGCCACTAAATATTTAGCTGAGCATCCTAAGATGGCTAAAGAGCTTGATAAGCGTTTACGCGAATTACTATTAGCGAAAAGCGTCAAAGCAGATGAAAAACCGTCTAAAGAAGAAGCTGTTACTGAATAATACTCTAACGGCCAATTAAGTTAATAAGCCACTGTATTTACAGTGGCTTTTTTATGTCCAAAATTTACTGCGCGTATAGGTCTTTAGGTGGAAGTGAGTCATCAAATAAGATTGTTAATAATAGGAATGAAAAGGTTCTTACAGTAACAAACAAGTTGAATAAAACCAGCAATTAGTTAAATAGTGATATTAGTAATAAAACTTGAACTGTTAATTATGCTTATAGAATATAATCAGCTAAAAATATAAATAATTTTTATCACTTGATAAAAGCGGAGATGTTTTTAGAAAAAGGGCTCACACTTATAAAAAGAAATCCATTGAAGTAGTTAGCAGGAAAAATAGGAAATTCAGAAAAATGAACAAACCATATAATCAAGAAATTCATATTATAGTTCGTTGCTAAAAGCTCAGTACAAGGAAAGTAATATGAGTATTAAGCTTCTGGACTACAGCCAAAGCACAGTTACTCTTTTCTCAAGAATCAATTCTCACTACAAAATATCCATATTGTGAAATTCATACTAATGAATTAGCTAAACTTCTGGTTTCTTTAGAAAAAAAATACCGAATGAACATATAAAACTAAACTTTGCTAAGAAATCTGTTGATAATAAAAAATAATTTATACTGGTATTCAGATGATTAATTGGTGACAGTAAATATTTTAGCATATTCATCAAGGTAAATTACATTCGAAGGTATCGGTGATACACCCATTACATAAATCCAAGGTTTCACTAGTTTGTTGGGTACACAAAAGCGTAATGCAGCCAATAATAAGCTATTGATTTTCTAGTGATAAGTTTACCTTTTTATTTACCTAGCGTTGATGGTATGTAAAAAAATCAATATGTTTTTGGTTATGAAAAAAGCCAGTGATAATTTTTGGCGCTTCAAAGTGTTTCATATGTGGCCCTAATTTTTTATCAAAACTAAACTTACTCCCTGCTAAGTTATGCCCACCCCAGTCAATGGAACATCCTACCACGGTCAATTTTACCGCCTCATCTTTCCACGAATTACAACGATAGTCTTTACCCTTAATATATTGATTTTTAGTAATCATGGGATTAAAGTCAACGGTCAATTGTTGGATTGTCTGTTTAAAGCTAAGTAAACCTTTATCTTTTCCCCCCTTAAAGGGCTGTACAGCATCTTTTTTACTTTGTAGAACTAAAACAGGTCTTGATGTTGCTGGAGTGCATTCATTATTCATCCAAGCATAGTTTGCTGTAGCGACTGCTGTTAACATAAAGCTATAGTTACAGTAATAATCTTGCGCGGCACGACCACCATTAGAAAACCCTAAAACAAATATTCTATGAGCATATTTAGGAAACTGTGTTTTTAATTGGTGAAGAAAAAGCTCATCGAACTGTTTAGATACTGCGTGATTACCATCATTCCACTGAGGATAAATATATAGGAAATTGTAATGATTGGCATAGTAGCTTCCGCCAATAATGGAATGCATATTACGGGCGGTATAGGATTTAGGACCAAAAACGATAACTAGGGAACCTTTTTTGTCACTTTTTTTAGTTGGTCTGGTCAGGTAAAAAGTATTTTTACTTTTACCTTTGGCATAAGTTCTTTTATCAAAGACAATTTTTTTATGAGTAAGGCTTTTAGGCGATATCTGTTTAGGTTTGCTTTTTTTACCTTTTATTGTTGAAAATATCGGTGTACTCGCTATTTCTGTCGATGATCTCGCAGGGGCAGGGCTATTGTGACGTTTAAAAAAATTAAATAAGAAGCTGGTGGCATTAATTTCTTTATTGCTCAGACCAAATCTTTCAGGTTTAAACTTTCTTGCCCCAGGCCATGTGTGGCCGCTATCACGTAAAGTACACCCGATGACTTTAGACGTTTTTTCCATATTTTGATATCGTTGACATGTGACCGTTTTTAGATTGACAACTTTATCAACAACAGATTTAACATTATTAGCTTTAACAAAATAATCAACACTATCTTTAAATGATCGTAATTGATATTTCCCCCCTCCATAATAAGGAACATATTTATCTGCAGTGTTTTGAATAATAGTAACAGGTGTTTTATATTTTGGCTGGCAATCTTCTATATTCATCGAATGCGCAATTAGACCAACTGCCGCAACTTTATCTCCAAAAAAGCAATAAGCTAATGCAGCCATTTGAGCGCCATTTGAGAAGCCCATACTGTAGATTTTTTTCTTATTAATTGGATGTTTTTCAGGTAGCACCGCTAATAACTTCGCAAGAAAGGCTTTGTCATCTACCTTAGTGTTAATAGAGCCCATACCTTTTCCAACATTCCAACTCTTATTTATTGCATTGGGGAAAATTAGGATATATTTATGTTTATTGGCTAGTTTTTCCGGCTGTATTAACCATTTAATTCCATTAGCGTCAGATTCAAAACCGTGGAACGTGATCACTGCAGGGGATTTTTTTTTAAGATCTAGTCCTATGGGTAAATATACATAATATTGTCTTTTTACTCCGTTTACTGTCAGAGCTTGAGGGTAATATTTTGCTTCTTTGAGTGTTTTGGCGTATGAATAAAAGGGAGCTAGGTAAATTAATAGGGATAAAAATAAAAGGGTTATTAGAATAAGTGTACGTTTGAAAGTAGTAAAATATTTATTCATTCCTTGAACCTACAAGTTGTTAATAGTTTCAGTATAGCAAAAGAAAATATAGTTGAAGGAGATAACATTGAAAGGGATTTTATGGCGCGAACTAACACAGTTATAAAAATCATTTATTTACTTGTATTATTTTGCAATATGCCAAGCTATGCGAACGATTCTGTTGTCGTTTCAGATGGTAGGTACTTTCAATACATTATCCCTTTGGCTGACCATGCGCAAAAATCACAACAATTTTATAATGGTAAGTTGCTTAGCGAAGAAGAAAGTGAACCGGTTATTTGGACCGCTATTAAAAGCTCTTTTGCATTGCCATTTGATGAATTGCTCAAGAAAAAGCACCCCTCAGAATGGCGTAATTTAATTAGTGGCTTTAGTGGTGGATTGAGCGTTGGCTTTCCACTGACCAAGTCAAATACTCTTACAGGAGAGGGGAGAGAGGGGGATTTAAGTACAAATAATATTAGTTATTCAGCCTCATTAAAATATAAGCCGTTAGGAAATTGGTTTATAAGTGCGGCGGTAATTGAATATAAAACCAAAGAATTGCAAAAACCATGGAACCCAGATTTTGTTTATACCTTTGGTTATAGTGATTGGCGCCCCTATACGGTGAGCTTAGTTTATGCAAATTACGGTGGAAACCGTTTAAATCCAAACCGAAAGGAAAATGAAAAAGCAACTATCTTTAAACAGGGCGCTTGGTTATTAGGCTGGAAATTTCCTGTTCCAGCTAAGTACTCGAAATATATTACGTTTAGTGAATCGGGGAGAGTGGGTTGCAATATAGGTTTAAGTATTGTGCCTGAATATTTTGATGCTAAAGCAAGTGAATATAAAAAATGGAAAAAAACGCTGAGTTTAGGATGTAAATATACAATATTTGGCCCTTGGTATGTAAATTTCACAGCATTTCACTATATCAATAAGAGTCAGCAGCAACCGTGGAATCCAGATTATACATATGGCTTTGGCTATTTTGATTGGCAACCAGGTACAATTACCGTTCAATATAATAATTACTCTGGTAACCGTTGGCGGGGCCGAGATGCGGCTAATGGAACAGGCGTATTTAAAAGTGGCGGCATAAGTATTTCTTGGTCTTGGTCATTTTAAAGTTTCTTAAATATTGTTTTTTGTTCCATTATTTCTTTATTTTTCAAAATACTGTCCTAGACTTACCTACAAATACTAAGACGTATTCAAGGGACTATGGTTTATATTGAAGGATCAACACAAAGGGATTTACGAATAGATTTTATGCGTGGCATGGTCATGCTCATCCTTATAGTTGTTCATATCGAAATTTTTTCTTGGTTCAATTTTATTGCCTGGGAAAGGATTGGTTTAATTTCTGGTGCTGAAGGTTTTGTTGTACTCTCTGGTTATGTCTTAGGGCAAGTTCATAAGCGTCTGAGTGAAAAGTCTGGTTTCAAGGAAAGTTTTTTTAGGTTGCTCGACAGAAGCTTTTTACTCTATAAAATCAATATCTACATTGTTATTTTTATTCTGCTTCTGTCCGCATTACCTTTTATTGATTTATCCGTAGTAAAAACATTTAAAGATTGGAATAGTGGTGAAGTTTATCAATTATTTCCTGACGATAAAAGTAATTGGTATCAATCACTTGTTAATATTCTACTGCTAAGGAATAGCCCTCACCAAATTCAAATACTTGGCTTATATTGTTCTTTGTTACTATTGACTCCTATCGTTATTTGGCTATTTAATCATGGAAAAGTAAGGTGGGTTTGTTTTGGGTGTGTTTTATTATACTTATACAATATCACGTACCCAACCCGCATCACTTTAGCCCAATTTGAATATGCCTTCCCCTTATTTAGCTGGCAAATATTGTACATTTCAGGGCTCGCAGTAGGGTATTTTAAACCCCAGTTACAACAATACATAACGGGCAATCATTACAATTTATTAGTAATTTTTTGCGGCTGTCTTACTGTACTATTTCTCTTGTTAGCGTGGAACTCTCCTAACCCTTCTTTTCCAGAGGGGGTGCGCTTGTTATGGCTTGATGAAAACTCTTTCAATAAACTCCATTACCTATATTTTGATAAAAATAAATTAGGTATTTTAAGGTTGGTAAATTATGCAAGTTTTCTAATTTTCTTTTATTGGTGTTTAACTACTTTTTGGCAACCTATTAATCGTTTATTTGGTTGGTTTTTTATTCCATTAGGACAAGCTAGTTTATATGTCTTTATTATGCATCTAATTTTTATTGTACTTGTTGAAAGTATCACTGGGTTTTCAGAGATAAAACCAACCTACCAAACTGCCAATATATGGTGGAATACTGTTTGGCATTGTCTAAGTTTACTAGGCTTATGGTTGATGGTAAAAAAGGAGTTTTTATATAATTATGTCCCACGCTAAATTTTTAATCATTGTATTTTATTGGCTACATAGTTTTTGCTATGCAGTAAATATTGAAGTGCCTAACAGCAGATTCATTGAACAAGAAATGTTAGTCCAGCAGTCGTTGGTCAATTATCAAGTATATTTACCTACAGGCTACCAAGGTAAAAAGAGGTGGCCCGTTATTGTATTTTTACATGGCGCAGGCGAACGAGGAAATGACTCTTTGCTCCCAACTAAGGTTGGTTTAGGCAATGCTATAAGGCAACAGCCTTTAAAGTTCCCTGCCATTAGTATTTTCCCTCAGTGCCCTGAAGAGCAATGGTGGTCAACGCCCATTTGCGAACAAATAGCCTTACAAAGTTTAACCGAAGTTAAAAAGCACTTTTTAACTGATAATAAACGTATATACCTTACCGGATTATCAATGGGAGGCTATGGAGTTTGGCACCTTGCGAGTAAAACCCCTGATATATGGAGCGCTTTATATGTTATTTCCGGCAGAGTGAAACCTGGCGGTGGACACAAAGCAGCACAAAATAGTATTGCGGCTAAATATAGCGGCGAAAAACTCTATCAAATGACGGCAAATGCTGTTGCACATATTCCTATTTGGATAGTGCATGGGGGAAAAGACGAAGTTGTGCCTGTAAAGGAGTCGCGAAATATGTATACCTATTTGATGCAGGAAAATGCCAACGTTGGCTATACCGAATATGAAGACACCTGGCATAACGCTTGGGATAAGGCCTACGCTGATAAAAATGCAATTAGTTGGTTGTTTTTACAACACAAGACAATAGGAGCTGATAATGATTCCTTTGAATAAAATTAAAATTGTACTTGTTGATGACGAGCTAATAGTAAGACATCAACTGAAAATCGTTTTAAAAGATATAAATGCGGAACTTGTCTTTTTTGCAACAGCTCAAGAAGCACTACATTACTTAATAGAAAATAATGATGTGGCTATGCTAGTTACTGATTGGCTAATGCTTGATATGGATGGTCCTGAATTAATCGCACAAGTAAGAAAATTAACACAGCATAAATATTTATATATTGTCTTACTCACTAACTTACGCGAAAAAGAATCCCTTGTTTTAGGAATCAATGTCGGCGCAGATGACTTCTTACATAAACCGATTGTTGCAGAAGAAATTAGAGCAAAAATATCAGCGGGTATTCGACTTCAAGCTCTTAAAGAGGAGCTAAAAGAAAGAAACGAACGTTTATCTGAAGCACTCGATCATATTAAAGAGGATTTAAAAGCAGCAGCACAATTAAATGCAACCATTTTACCTAAAAGTGATCTTGATATTGACTCTATAAAAATGAGTGTATTACATAAGCCATGTGAATATGTTGGTGGCGATCTATACGGCTTTAATAAAATAACTAACGATAGTTTTGCTTTCTTTCAAATTGATGTTGCTGGTCATGGGATCCCATCGGCTTTACTTTCCTTCTCCTTGGGGCATGAGTTATCAAAAGCACGGTTATTTGCTGATATCATTATTGAGTGTGATCTAGTGGGGTTAAAGCCCCAGGTTTTGAATGTAGACCGAGCCGTTACGGCAATAAATCAAAGTAGTTTTCATATTAGTTCAGATATGTATTTTACCATGACTTATGGTGTGCTCAATACTGATACCGGTCTATTGAAGTATTGCCAAGCAGGGCATCCGCCGTTGATTCATTTCTCTGATAAAACAGGGGGGGCTGAAATACATGGTGAAGGAGGGTTTCCTGTTGGGATTATGATAGATGCGGTCTATGAAGAGCAAGAGCTATATTTGAAAAAAAATGATCGACTGTTTGTATTTTCTGATGGCATACCTGAGGCTGAAAACCTGCAAGGTGAGTTTTTTGGGGAAGTAAGGCTGTGTCGATTAATCGAAGAAGGAAAAGATTTAAATATCAAAGATTTGCTGAGTAGTATTTATCAGCAAGTTGTAGATTGGAGTAAAGATGAAAAACTCGGTGATGATATCACCATTATTGGCTTTCAATGGGCAGGGTAGGAAATAATATGAACTTTTCAAACGAAAAAATAAATAGTAATTCATTATCAATCAAAATAAACGAAGACAGACTTGACTCAAATTCAGCGCCTTCTTTTAAAGAGTACTTTATCGAAACAGTGAATGAGGAACAACAAAAAGTTTTTCTTGATTTAACCAGGGTGAAGTTTATGGATAGTAGTGGTTTAGGCGTTCTTATTTCATCACTTAAATATATGAGTACTCAAGGATCAATCATTCTCATTGGTATACAGCCCAATGTCGAGGGTTTAATGACGTTAACTCGAATGGATAGACTTTTCCCTCAATATGAGAGTTTGGAGCAAGCAATTGCTACGACAGTTGAATAAGGAGAAAAATTATGATGAAAGCTATGATACTAGCTGCTGGGAAAGGTACGAGAGTTTGGCCGATAACTAAAACGACACCTAAACCCATGATTCCAATTTTAAGGACGCCATTAATGGAGTCATTAATCCTTCACTTTAAGAAATTTGGTATTAATGAAATTGCGGTAAATACCAGTTATATGGGTTCTGAAATAGAAAGTTATTTTCGAGACGGCCAACAGTTTGGTGTAAATATTACTTATTCATTTGAAGGCTCTTTGGTCGATGGAGAACTTCAGAGTAATGCAATTGGATCTGCAGGCGGAATGAAAAAGATTCAAGAATTTGCTAATTTTTTCAATGAAACCTTTATTGTTGTGTGTGGTGATGCTTGGGTAGATCTAGACTTGAAAGAAGCTTATGATTTTCATATAAAAAAGGGTGGAATAGCAACCATTGTTTTGCAAGATGTGCCGATGAATGAAGTTCATAAATACGGTGTTGTAAAGCGTGATGATGCGCAACGAATATTAGATTTTCAAGAAAAACCCACTGCTGAAGAAGCCATTTCTAATACCATAAATACAGGGATCTATATTTTTGAACCAGAAATATTTAATTATATTCCTGCCGATATAGAATTTGATATTGGCAGTGAATTGTTTCCCAAATTAGTTGCAGAAAATATACCTTTTTATGGCATAAGTATGGAATTCCAATGGGTGGATGTTGGTGGTTTAACAGATGTTTGGCAAGCAACAGCAGATATATTAACGAAAAAAGTAACAGGTTATCCTATGCCAGGAAAAGAAATTTCCCCTGGAATTTGGGTAGGTATTAACGTAGATGTTGATTTTGACAAAGTTAATATTACAGGTCCAGTTTATATTGGTAGCGGCACTCGGATTGAATATGGCGCAAAAATCATTGGGCCATCAACGATTGGTGCAAACTGTGTTATTCAAAGCGGTGCAATTATCGATAACTGTTTAGTTGATGATTATACTTGGATTTCTCCGGTTGTTAACCTAAAAAATAAAGTGCTATTTGGGGAGCATTGTATCGACCATAGTGGTGATTTTGTTCACTTGCCAGATTGGAATATTGGTTGGGCAATTAATGATAGTCGCTGTGTTTTAAAGAACTTGAAAGAAGATGATGATTTATATCAAGCTACGCGCATGCTTGCAGAAATGGATGATTTGTAAAGCGATACAGTAAAACTATAAGAAACATACCTATGAATTCAAAAAAGAAGGTAATACTTGAAATCACTAGTTGTTATGAACATATATCCCTTTTAGCACAGGGGGTTACGGCAATGGTTAAATGCTATGTTCAGGCTGAAGAGATACAGGGACGAATTGAGTTGTGCTTAGTTGAAGTGGCTAACAACGTAGTTGAACATTCCTATCATGGTCAAGATAGCCACTCAATTACACTTGAAATAACATTATCAGTAAACGAAATCACATTACTAGTTATTGACAGTGGTGATTCTATACCCGATGGCAATCTGAGTAAAACAGTAAATTGGGATGATTTGGATAAAGATAATATTTGCTCATTGGAAACCAGTGGGCGCGGTTTACAAATTGTGAAGGAATTAATGGATGATGTATCTTATTGGACGGAACCAGAGTTTAACTACTTTAAAATGGTTAAAAAAATATCATAGTAACCATAAGTATATTTTGACCATGCTAGTTAGCTGCTTCTATCTCTTTGGCTGTCAGGCATTACTTAATACGCATGAAAGTAAGAACGAACTAAGTAATAATGTCATTTCACTTGATGGTCAATGGCATTTTTTAGCATCAAATAGTCAGTCTGCTAATTATTATTCTCTTGATGCTGACTTTTCAAAATCATCTCAAATAACCGTACCCGGTAACTGGTTCAATCAGGGGTACGAACATCATGGTATTGCTTGGTATAAAAAGACGTTTGAAATTAATCAATCAATAAAGTCAGATCAGATCTACCAATTAATATTTGGCGGGGTAGATTATTTTGCTGATGTTTGGATAAATGGCCACCATATAGGATTTCATGAGGGGTACTTTCAGTCATTTCAATTTGAAATATCATCTTTTCTTCAGCAAGGAAGTAATACACTTGTGGTACGAGTTAACAGTCCCTTAGAAGATGCTGGGCAGTCATGGTCACTCCATAAAAAATATATAAAAGGCGTTTTAGGGCATCATGATACTCGTCCAGGTGGCGCTTGGTCTGAACGAGGGCAAGAAAAAAATACGGGGGGAATATGGCAATCAGTTTGGATCGAAAGGAGTAAAAAAGTAAGTATTGATAGCCTTAAATTTACAGCTGATATTGATCAACAAGAACTCAGCAGTGCAAATTTTGATGTCAAAATTACCGCTAAAGAGTCATTGTCGGCAATGTTAAGTTACAAATTATATTTTGATGGCAAGGAAGTTGAACAATATCAAAAAAGAATTAGGTTAAAAGCAGGTCAGCAAAAAGTCGTTGGGAGTCTACCTAGTAAGCAAAGATTACTTTGGTCTCCATGGGAGCATGGTTCAGCTAATTTATACGAACTGAAAGTAAGTATTATAAATAATAAAGAGCCCTTAATTGAGAGAAATACTACGGTTGCTTTTAGAGAATTTGAAGTTGAAGAACCAAGTGGGAAGTGGCTGGTAAATGGTAAACCCTTATTTGTTCGAGGGACAAATTATATCGCTTGGCAGTGGTTATCTGAGTTTACGGCGGAAGACTTTGCTAGGGATTTGCAATTAATGAAAGCCGCAAACATAAACGCGGTACGAGTTCACGCGCACGTTTTACCACAAACGTTTTATCATGAAGCTAATAAATTGGGCATGGTTGTTTGGCAAGATTTTCCATTACAGTGGGGGTATGTAGATAGCGATGAGTTTTTAGAAAACGCCAAAAAACAAGCACAAGAGATGGTTGAACAGTTTTATAACCATCCATCGATTCTGGTGTGGAGTGCTCACAATGAACCGCCTTGGGATGCAGATTGGATGAAGTATAAGTACAAGGATTACGATAATACACAAAATATTCGCCTCGATGAAGAGGTGTATCAAGTATTACAGTTAGCCGATAGTTCGAGGTATAGTCACAAAAGTTCACTAACTTCAGAGCACCCCTGGCTGGGTTGGTATAGTGGCGATTGGACAGATTATGCTAAACCCACTAAAGAGCGATGGATTACCGAATTTGGTGCCCAAGCGCTACCAATAAAATCAACTTTAGCGTCTATTGTTGGACAAGAAAATTTATGGCCTGATACCAAAGAAAAATGGGACATATGGGATTACCATAACTTTCAGAAAGTACAGACGTTTAATATAGCTAAAGTATCTAAAGGCGACAATATTGATGAGTTTATAGCGAATACCCAGCAATACCAGATGAAACTAACAGCCTTTGCCGCGGAGTCGTATCGAAGACAAAAAGGCAAGCCCGTTAATGCTATTTTTCAATTTATGTTTGTTGAAGATTGGGCTTCAATGAATTGGGGGGTAGTAGACTATCAAAGGAAAACTAAACCGGCTTACGACAGTTTAAAAGTGGCCTATCAACCTCTTTTACCTAGCATTGAATATGATACCCAAGCCTCTGATGAGTGTTGTCAGGTTAGCTTTTCATTATGGCTGATTAATGATTACCCACTACTTTTTAATGATTATCAATTGCAGTATCAAGTCTTAAAAGGAGGTCAGCTGATATATGAACAAACACAGCCTAAGAATATTGAAGCGAGTTCCAGTGAAAAGATCACTGAAGTTGCGCTTAATTCTCTATCGTCTGGAAACTACCAGCTTCGTTGGTTAGTTCTTGATGAAAACTTGGTTATAGTTGCTGAGAATAATTATTTTTGGCAACTAAGCGAAGATAATATTAACGTAGCTGCTGTAATTGATGAATAATTCACTCCAGTTATGGGCACTATACTCGATAATGTTTTTATGCTCATGTCAATCAAGTCATGAGCGGGCAGCAACTAAATCGCTTACAAATAATCATGAAACTCGGATCAGTGTTAATCAGGTAGGTTATTATCCTGACTGGGATAAAGTGGCTTATATTAGCAATTATCAACAAGAAAATATTGTTAAGTTAGTTGATACAATCAGTAATCAAGTTGTCGCTCGCTTAAAAATTGAAAAAGTACATAATATAAACAAAGCTTTGCCCGATAGAGCTAAAATTGATTTTTCTCAAGTACGAACACCAGGTAAATATGTATTAGTATACCAAGAGGTCAGATCACCTACCTTTACTATCGAACGCACCTTATACCGACCAGTAATTACAACATTATTACGCTCTTACTACCTACAAAGGTGTGGCGAAGCACTTGATGATACGCTTAGTAAAATACACCATAGTGTCTGTCACATTAATGACAGTCAGCTATTTAGGCCACTAAAGGGTATTGTTATCAGTCAAATTGAAAGTGATAAAAGCACTACTGAAGTCGATACCCGTGGAGGCTGGCATGATGCTGGTGATTTTGGTAAATATGTGTCGACAACTACCGTTAGTATTGGTCGGATCCTTGCCGCTTACACGTTATCGAACAATTGGATGGCTAAATTAAATTTGTCCATTGGTGCTCATGAAGATTCCTCTCCTGATGTTCTAACCGAAATGCAATACGGTTTAAACTGGCTGTTAAAAATGCAAACTGATTCAGGAGCTGTTTTTAGAAAAGTAGCAGGAAAGAAATGGCCCGCATTAGGTGCTCCAAATAAAGATAATCAACAACGATTCGTTTACGGTGTGGCTACAGATGATACCGCCAAATTCTCTGCGACAATGGCTCTTGCGTCACGGATTTATCAAAAATACGATACCGAACTATCCGAGCGCTATATTGAAGCCGCAGAACTCTCATGGCGGTACTTAGAAACTAATCCTCACTTTTTAATGGACTGGAAAAAAGAAGATGATTCAGGTTCAGGTCCTTACAAAGCAAATGCTACTGATAAGGAAATGTCATTAAATTATGATACCGACGACAGGTTATGGGCTGCTGCTGAATTGTATATAAAAACTAATAAAAATAAATATTTAGTTTATATAAATCAAAATATTGGTCTACCTTTAAACTTATATGAATGGAAAGATCCATCTGCGTTAGGTAAGTGGCATATTTTTTCTCATTTATGTGAACCACATACTATAGGTTTTTGTGAACAATTACGTGAACAGTTTATTACTCGTGCAAACCAGGCATTTAGTCGTGTTCAGCAAGCCGATTTCTCACTGGCTAATCAAAATTTTATTTGGGGCTCAAATAAAATGGCTGTCGAAGAGGCTATGTTCTTATTGATTGCTTACCAACTAACGAAAGAACGTAAATATGCTCAGGCCGCAATTTTTCAAGCAGATTATATTTTTGGAAATAACCCGTTTAGTTTAAGTTTTGTCAGTGGTATTGGTGAGAATCCCGTTAAGAATGTAAGTCATATTTTTAGTCGAGGGGAAAACATATATATCCCAGGGCTTTTAGTAGGAGGCCCGAACCGCTTAGCTCAAGCAAGTATAGCCCCTAAAGATATGGGGATATTAAGCTACACAGATAATGAAAAATCGTATGCCGTTAATGAATATGCAATTGATTATAATGCTTCATTAATTGGTTTGTTAAGTGAACTAGCTCGATTACATATCAAGGAATGATTTGATTTATGCCTTTTTACTTTGAACAATTTGAAGATCGTACCCCACCAAAACCAATTCCTTATTCTATTTCCAGGGAATTGTTATGGCAGTTTTTAGCAACGATGAATTTGTTTATTGGTGCATGGTACATACATTGGCGGTGGACTGATTCATTAAATTTTGATGCTATATGGTTTGCCTACCCTTTAGTGATTGCGGAAAGTTTGGCATATATAGGATTAATGTTTTTTACATTTAATTTATGGAAAACGAAAGATATTGTGGCGGGTAAAGCGCCATATAAATTAAGCGAAGTTGTTGACGAAAAGGCGGCTTTTGAAAGATCAATCAAGGTTGATGTATTTTTTCCCACTTATGATGAAGAGCCTGAGTTAGTGAAGTTAAGTATTCAGGATGCTCTGAAAATTGAATACCCACATGACATTTCTATTCAAATACATTTGCTGGATGATGGTAATCGCCTATCAATGAAAGCATTAGCTGAAATTATGGGCGTTAATTATATATCACGTAATAATAATATTGGCTTTAAAGCAGGTAATTTACGTAATGCTATGGAGAAAACCACAGGTGATTTTATCGTTATTTGTGATGCAGATACTAGGCCTTTTCCTACAATATTATCGCGTACTTTAGGATATTTTACTGATCCTAATGTTGCTTGGGTGCAAACTCCACAGTGGTTTTTTGATTTACCTAAAGGTGAAACTTTAACGGTATCTTGGCAAAAAAAGTATGGTTTTGTCGGAGAGTGGCTAGCTAAAAGTGTTCAAAGGCTAGTAGGCAAAATCCAAGTTGGAGGTGATCCTTTTGTCAATAACCCACAAATGTTTTATGACATCATTCAACGTCGTCGAAATTGGGCAAATGCTTCCTTTTGCTGCGGAGCTGGCTCAATACATCGCCGTGATGCTGTCATGCAGTCAGCTTTGATTGCTTTTGGAAATGAAATTGAAAAAGCTGAAGAAGATAAAATCGCAGAAATTAAGAACTTTACTAAAGAGCAAAGTATTGATGAAAGTGTTGTTGATAATATCCGGAAGAAGGTTGTAGAAGAAACCGAATTAACACCTTATAAATTTCATGTATCTGAAGATATTTATACTTCAATGGTACTCCATGGTGATAAAACGAAAAAATGGAAATCCGTATTACACCCTGAAGTAGAATCAAAAATGTTGTCTCCCCAGGATTTACAAACATGGTTAGTGCAACGGTTCAAATATGCTGGAGGTACAATTGATATAGCAATAAATGACAATCCTTTATTTAAAAAAGGAATGAGTTTCAGTCAAAAAATGATGTACGCCACCACCATGTGGTCATATTTCGGTGCATTATGGAACATTGTCTTTATATTGGCCCCAATAATTTATCTATTCTCTGGTATCGCTCCTGTTTCAGCCTACTCAGGCGATTTCTATAAACATATCTTACCTTTTTTAATTTTAAATGAATTAGCATTCATGATTGGGACATGGGGTATACCTGGTTATCAGGCTAAAGCTTCCTTCATCTCTTTCTTTTCAGTGAATTTGAAGGCTATTTTTACGGTGCTTAAAGGAGAAAAAATAACGTTTCCCACTACACCTAAAGAACGCCAGGAAGGTAATTTTGTTCATTTAGTTTGGCCTCAAATTCTAGTGGTTATCTTAACCATATCCTCTCTTCTATTTGCTGCAGTGAATTACTTCTTTCTGGGTAATCAACTCTCTTTTACACTCAATGCTATTCTCACAAACATTTTTTGGGCAGCCAATAATATTTTGGCGATGTTAGGAATGATTCGCTCTGCATATTGGCAGCCTGATAAATCAGTATCACAAGGATAATTTATGACATTCAAAGATGGGATTTTAGCAGCTAGACATCACATTGTTTTTTTATTGGGCTTATGCGCTGCATTTGGCTTAGTCATCTATTTAGAAAATACAGATATAACTAGACAAGCTTTTACTGTGGAAGTTAACTCTGAAATTCCTGTTCGTGAATTTTCAGCGTTAACAGAGCAAGAAATTAAATGGGCCCGTATTGCTTGGCAATATTTCGAAAATAATACGCATGAGGAAACAGGGTTGGTGAACTCAGTGGACGGCTATCCAGCTGCAACTATGTGGGATACAGCCTCCTATTTGTTGGGGCTTATATCTGCAGAACGATTAGGGATTATTGATAAAAAGGAGTTTACTCGTCGAATAACCAAAGCACTGACCTCCTTAGCTGAATTAGAACTTCACGATGGTCAACTACCGCATAAATCTTATAATGCAAAATCATTAGCCATGGTGGATTATACCAACCAAGCAACTGAAAGGGGAATTGGTTGGTCGGCAATAGACATAGGTCGATTATTTGTTCCATTTAATATCTTAGTGTGGAACTATCCACAATTTACCCCTTATATAGGGGAGATCACATCGCAATGGGATCTTAATGCGATGGTTGTTAACGGTGTTCTCTACGGTGCTGAAGTTAATGAATTGGGTGAGACTAATTATGTGCAAGAAGGCCGAATTGGTTATGAGGAATATGCTGCCAAATCAGTGTCTTTGTTAGGTTTAGATGTTTCAGTAGCAATGAAGTATAACGATTTTATACAATATGAGTCCATTGAAGGCATTGATATACCAACAGATAAAAGAATCCCTGAAATTTATGTGGCGCATAACTATGTTGTGAGTGAGTCTTATATATTAGATGCTATTGAATTTGGTGGTGATGCCATATCTAAGGAGTTTGCTTTTAGAGTATATCAAGCGCAAGAAAACCGTTATTTACAACGAGGAATTTTAACCGCTGTCAGTGAAGATAACATAGACCAAGCGCCATATTTTGTTTACAACACTGTTTTTAGTAATGGCAAAGCTTGGAATGCTATTACGGATACTGGCGAAGATGCCAGTATTTTTCGAACGGTCAGTACGAAGGCTGCAATTGGCTGGCACATGTTATACGACACAAAATACACACAAAAGTTGATCGATTATATTGGTCATAATTATATTGAGGGTAAAGGTTGGCTTTCTGGAATATATGAAATCGATGGTCGTACCAATAATGCTATAACTGCGAATTCAAATGCAATCATACTAGAAAGTTTACATTATAAGGTAAACGGACCTTTATTGAATATATCAGGTGCAATTAAGCAGCCCAAGATTGAAGTAGTAATGGAATAAGTCGTGTTTTAGATGATTAAAAGGATTTTGTAATGAGTGCCAATACCTTAAAAATAATTGCTTTGATATTATTACTTTTATCAGGCTGTGTTTCAAAAAGAAAATTATCTAATTCTCCAAGTTATGGAGAAAGTATTGTTGAACAAATTAGCCCTTTTTATACATCAGGTAAGCAACCAGGACGAAATGGGAAGTTAACAGAAAAAGAATATAATATGGCTAAAATTGCATGGAAATATTTTGAAAATAATTATGATAAAAAAACAGGGTTAGTCAATGCTGTTAATAATTATCCATCAACAACGTTATGGGACACAGCTTCATACTTAGGTGGTTTAGTTGCGGTGCGAGAACTAGGGATTATTGATAAAAAAACCTTTGATGACCGCATCATTCCTTTTTTGAAAACCTTAAACAATATGGAATTATATCGCGGGGAAGTTCCAAATAAGGTTTATCACACTAGAACAGCAAAGAAAGTGGATTATACCAATAAACCGGGCGAAATTGGCTATTCAGCGCTTGATATTGGCCGGTTTCTAATCTGGATGAAAATTATTAAAGAGCGATATGGGGAGTATGGTGATGCGATAGACTCTGCTTTATTACGCTGGAATTATTGCCATATTGTTAATAAACACGGTGCTCTTTATGGCGCTCATGGAAAAAAAGGTAAACCAACTATCTATGTTCAAGAAGGGCGCTTAGGATATGAGGAATATGCCGCCAAAGGTTTTGGCTTGTGGGGGTTTAATACCGAACGGGCTTCAAAACCTGAGCCGTATGAAGTCATTAAATTGTTTGGTCATCAAGTTCCATATGATTCACGTGACCCTCGCTCATTAAAAGCACACAACTACGTAGTGGCTGAAAGTTATGTACTTGATGGTATCGAATTAAATTGGGATTTACCTTTAGATAGAAAATCTAATAACCGTACTCACACTGTGCCCTGGATGGCAGAATTTGCACAGCGTATCTATAAGGTTCAAGAAGCTCGGTATCATCATACCGGTATATTAACGGCAAGAACCGAACATCAGCTCGCTACAAGCCCCTATTTTGTATATGACACAATTTACACGGATGGCTATGCTTGGAACACTATTACGGAGTCAGGAAAATATGTTCCAAATTATGCCGCCATTGCTTTGAAAGGTGCTATGGGAATGTGGGGGTTATGGGATACACCTTATACCGACTTATTATTTGATGCAGTTTCTGATTTGTACGATGAAAACAAAGGATTTTATGAAGGGCGGTTTGAGAATGGAACAGGATTAATAAATACTTTTACAGCGAATAATAACGGCATTATTTTAGAAGTTCTACTATACAAGGAACAAGGAAAGTTACTCAGCTTTGGTACTAACCAAAACTCTAAATGGGACAATATTGTCAGAAGTGACTTTTTAGGACTTTATAAATGCTTACCTGGAAAACGTTAGGCCTTTTTATTTGTATAAGCTTAGGAGGCTGTGGTGTAGTAGTAAGAACCATAGATTCTGGCTTGGATGGATTTACACATTCCGCAATATTCCGTCAAGGGCAGCATGGTCCATTGGATGATAAAGAGATGGGGTGGGCAAAAACTGCATGGCAATATTTCAAGAATAATAGCCATGTTGAAACCGGATTAACTAACTCAATAGATGGTTACCCCAGTACTACAATGACAGGCATCGCAGATTACCTTGCAGCGCTCGTTGCAGCTAGAAAATTAGACATTGTTGATAAAAAAGAATTTGATCACCGTGTTAGTTCCCTTTTGCATTTTTTAAATCGTATGCCACTATTTATGGGACGATTACCTAATAAAATTTATCACACTAAAAGTGGTAAAATTATTGATTATGAAGGCAATGAAAATGAAGTTGGCTGGTCAGCAATTGATATAGGAAGATTGATGATTTGGTTGCGCATCGTTTCTCAACAATACCCTGAATTTCATGAGTATATTGATAAAGCTATTTTACGTTGGAATTTTTGTGACGTAATTGATCTTGAAGGGAGTTTATACACAGGTTTTTTAGTTGATGGTAAAATAACCTTACATCAAGAAGGTCGACTAGGGTATGAAGAGTATGCTGCAATGGGCTTTCGTGCTTGGGGATTTTCTCCAGATAAAGCCGAGTCATTAAATCCCTTAGAGGTAATCACTATGTATGGGCAAGATATTTACCATGATGCGCGTGATCATCGCGATGATAATGTATTGAGCCCTATTTTGACTCTACCGTACACCTTAATGGGGATGGAATTTAATTGGGACCGTGTCGATGATATTAAATCTTTTGATTCACGACACACTAATAGCTTACTCAATCATGCTGCTTGGCAAGTGTATAAAGTACAGGAATTACGCTATGAAAATGAAAAAATATATACCGCCCGAACTGAACATATATTAAATAGTGAACCATACTTTTTGTTTGATAGTATTTTTGCAAACGGTTACGCGTGGAATACGATTGGTGACAACAGTAAAACCTATAATAATAAAGCACTTGTTTCAGTGAAAGCTGCATTTTCTATGAACGTATTATGGGATACCGACTACACTTATAAATTAATGCTTATTGTTGAAGAGCTTTATGACCCCAAAAGAGGTTGGTTTGAAGGGCGTTATGAAGATAGTGGTGGATACGAAGAGGCCATTTCATCTTCAACGAATGCCACTGTACTCGAGGCGTTACTGTATAAAAAAACGGGCAAATTGTTTAAGCAAAATACAGAATTAACCCATAGTGAAATAAGGATGGATAACGTATTTAAACATCCAGGAAAATGTTTCCCTGCTCTGTATTTACCTGAAAATAAAACAAAGAAGTAAGCTGACAGCCATACTCTGTAAAGAATTATTTTAAATTGTAAACTCAAGGATCCCGCTATGGAATTGGTAGAGAGAGTTGAACTCAGTAAGCTGAAGTTATTTGTAATACTTCTTTTATCATGTTGTCTTTTTCAACAAATTAAAGCTGAAGAGTTAGATTTAAGTGACCTAAATCAAGGCTGGCAATTATACAAGTTAAAAAAATACTCCCAAGCAGCGGAATTATGGCTTAGCAATAGTGCTGGGTTTATTCGTGATCAAAGAGATGAAAATCAATTAAGATTAGCAGCTTTGGCTCAGGTTCTCAGTAGTATTGCTTATGAGAAAGACTATGATAGTAAGGCATACCAAACATGGGCTACAGGTCAAACTTATTTATTAGAAAGTAATATTCGCTGGCCTGACTTTCAAAAAAAATTACAAGAAACATATGAAGAAAAACTAAATTGGATAAATCAAGCCTCTACAGGGCAGGTTCAAATTGGTATTTCTTTATTAGAAAATGAAAACCAATATAGCTCTCTTTTAATTTTAGATCTAGAACGGGAACTAGGTTTAAGCCAGTATCGAGGACCTGAGCCTGGTTTATATGATGAGGGGAGTCAAACTGAAATTTTTGAAGAAGAGGGAAGGCTCGCTAAAAGAAGTTATGTTGCCAGGCCTGTTGTATCGTCCTTTGAAGAAGATGATGATGTAAGTATAGTTAACCGTGCTTCTCGGGCAACTCCTATTGTTGAAAATAATAGTGATAACTTAATTGAGATGACGGACAGGACTTCTGTGGATAGCAGCTTACTCGTAAATAGCGATAACTTGTTACCTTCAATTTCTGAATTAAGGGAGGCGGCCACGGGCACTATAAACATTGATAACCAAAAAGAGTTGCAAAAAAATCGTCGTGTTATTGGCGGAAGAGGCTTAGTAACGGCCAATCTGGGTCGAAATAATCAAGATAAACTTATAGCCCAAAAAGCATGGCAGTATTTCACTCATAATGTCGATGTAGAAACTGGGTTGTCATATGATACCCACGACTATCCATACAGTACCATGTGGGGTGTCGCTAGTTATATTGCAGGGCTAGTTTCTGTACATAAGCTTGGCGTTATTTCTTCAGAATCATTTGAGCAAAGGTTTTCCTTATTAATAGATAGTTTAAACACTATGCCTTTATATAATGACGAAGCCCCGAACCGACAATATAAAGTAGATACATTAAGTTTAGTTGATATCAAGAATAATTCTTCAGATGTCGGCTCTGGTTGGTCTGCTATTGGCATTGGAAGGCTGCTCATTTGGTTAAAGATTGTCGAAAGCTGGTACCCAAACTTTCAGAGTGATATCCAACTTTTTATTGCCCGTTTAGACCTAGAACGTTTATTAAAAAATAGTGAGCTTAATGGCGTCTTTTATGATGGCTTTTCAGAAACTATTTTTAACGAAGGTAGGTTCGGATACGAACAATATGCGGCTATGGGTTATAAACTTTGGGGGTATAGTGTTGTTAATGCATCAAATTACGAGACAGTTGTTTTTAAAAATATTTATGATATTGATGTCCCCATAGATAGCCGAGAGGGAGCATACTTAGTGTCAGACCCTTTCTTATTAGCCGCTATGGAGTTTTCAATAGTTGATGAAGACTTTAACCGCTATACCCAAAGAATATACCAAGTTCAAAAGCAGCATTCTTTAGCAATAAAGCGCCCCGTTGCACAAACTGAAATCAACTTACACCAAACGCCTTGGTTCGCCTACCTTAGTATTTTTGATAATAATCAAGCATGGCAAGTAGCTACTTATGAGGGAAATAATTATCCTGATTTTTCTGGATATAGTACCCACGGTATTTTTATGTTGGATGCGGTCTTTTCCGATGGGCATACCCAAAACATGATGTTATCTGCTACAGAATTAGTCAGTGAGAAATCAGGATATTATACGGGGAAATCATATGAAGGGGAGATTATTCGTGCACACAGTAGTCACAGTAATGGCGTCATATTACAAAGTTTATTGTTTAAAAAACTAAACGAAGCTTTTATAAATTCAAATATTAAGGTGGTACAGCAATGAAAGCATTAAAACAAAGTCAATTTTCTCAGTTGTTGCCACTTGATGGTGCTGATTATCGTGTGTTTTGTGATTTTGATGGCACTTTAGTCGATATTGCCAATGCCCCTCACAAGATTTATGTTAACGAATATATACCCGAGTTATTAATGGCACTAGATAATCGTTTTAACTTTTGTTTAGTCTCAGGTCGATCACTTGAAGATCTACGACAATACTTACCAATTGATGCTTTGAATACCTTCGGATGCCATGGCGCGGAATTTAGTCGAAAAGGGCAACAATATATTCCAGAGTGTTCTCTTAATCAAATATTACAAGAAATTGAACTGAAGCTCTGCGAAGTATTATTTAATTACCCAGGCGTATTAGTCGAAGAAAAACCTTATTCGTTAGCAATACATTATCGAAATTTTGTAGGTGATATAGAAAAACTAAAAAGCTTTCTGGATGATATTCTCAGTGCATACGACAATGAAATACAGTTGCTTTCAGGCAAGAAAGTTTATGAGTTTTGCTTGAAACATATTAATAAAGGTCAAGCCGTTAGCGGCTATCTTGATAAAATCTCAAGTAATAACAAGAATACATTGCACGAACGTAGTATTTTTATTGGTGACGACACTACAGATGAAGCAGGCTTTAAAAAAGTAAATTCATTGGGTGGAATTTCAATTAGAGTTGGTTTTTTAAAAGAAAGTTCAGCGCATTATTATGTTGAAGATATTTATGCAGTTCATGCATTTTTGCATTATTTATCACAAACTGAAATAGAGTGTTTGGCAGCAAGCTAGCTTGAATGAATAAAAGGGAAATTAATTATGTCGAGATTAGTCGTTATATCAAACCGCGTTGCTATACCAGGAAAAGATAACTGTTCTCCGGGGGGCTTAGCGGTTGGATTAGAAGGAGCATTGAAAGAGAGTGGGGGGATTTGGTTTGGTTGGTCTGGTAACATTAACAGTGATAATGAGCATCAGGTTAATGTTCAGCATGTTAATAATATTGATTATATTACAATGGATTTAAATGCTAAAGAGTATGACGATTATTATGCCGGGTTTTCAAATAACCTTCTTTGGCCCCTGTTCCACTATGTTCTTGGTTTCACCAAATTTTCTCGTCAACAATATTCTGGCTACCGAGCGGTCAATAAAACTCTTGCACTACAAATTTTTAGTTTTATCCAAAAGGATGATGTAGTTTGGGTACATGATTACCATTTAATTCCAATTGCATATGAGTTGAAAGCGCTTGGTTTAGTAAATCGTATTGGTTTCTTCTTACACGTTCCGTTCCCTAATTATGGCATGTTACGATCTCTTCCCATCGCTAAAGAACTGTTAAGTTGTATGTGTCACTTTGATGTTGTTGGTTTTCAAACAGACGACGATTTAGTCAATTTTCAAGATGCAGCTCAACGTTCTCTCAATGCTGAAAAAATAGAAAAGTACGGTTTAAAGATAAAAGATCACTTACTTTATGCTAATACATACCCAATAGGAGTTGATTTTGAGGCAATCCAAGAATATGTAAATTGTATTAAAAAGAAGGCGCTTTTTGCTCCAGCCTTTTCTCACAAAACAGAACAATTGATGATTGTAGGGGCAGACCGCATTGATTATAGCAAAGGCTTGATGGAAAAAATGGAGGCCTACGAGCAATTTTTGTCAAAATATCCACAGCATCATCATAACGTCAGTATGGTACAAATAGCCACCTTAAGTAGAGCGGATGACCCTGATTATATAAAATTAAGAGAAAGCCTTGAACGAAAAATTTGTCATATAAATGGCTTGCATGGAGAGATGGACTGGCTCCCTGTACATTATTTGAATAAGAATTTAGTTCATGGTGAATTGATGAAACTATTTAGAAGTTCAAGAGTGTGTTTAGTTACCTCTCTACGAGATGGTATGAACCTTGTTGCGAAGGAATATGTAGCAGCCCAAAATCCGAATGATCCTGGTGTGCTTATTTTGTCAGAGCTTGCTGGAGCATCAGTACAGTTAACAGATGCTTTGATTATAAACCCATACGATGTTGACTCTATAGCTGATGCTCTTGCTCAAGCGATAGCTATGCCATTAAATGAACGTATAAATCGACATCAAAAAATGTTGCAGATCATAAAACACAGTACGATTCAGCATTGGCGTACAAACTTCATCGAATCACTTTTAGATAAACCATTACTTACAAATTATTTTAAACTAACCTCGAAAGTTGTTTGATTTTCGAGTTCAACAGAGCAGAAAAGGAATTGGAGATTTACATGGAAAGTGAAATATCGTTAGTTGAATCTTCATGTCGGAGTCACTTTATCAAACTTGAGTTTGATCGTCATGGAGAGGTTATAGATTCTTCCTTACTCTACGAATCAAATGATAACCTTGATGTATTAGAAATGTTACCTGAAAACTATCGACAAATAGCTGCAATTGTACATAAAAAGCAATCTGCTAATTATAATGTTCGAACAACCTTTCAAAACTACACTTGGCAATGGGCATTTCATTTTCAAGATCGCAATGTTCACGCTTATGCTATTGATATTAGCTATGCAGTTCGTAAAGAAACTATACTGTCTCAACACCGAGATCAAGTGGCCAAACTTAGATTACAAGAATCAATACTCTCCTTTAGGCGTTTAGCTCATGACTTTAGATCACCTGTCAGCGCTATGATCAGCGGCTTGAGTATATTGGTGCCTGCTTTATCAATCGATGAATCATCAGATGAAAAGGTGTTAATAGATGAAATGAGTAAAGAATGCAATGGTCTTTATGAGACCATCGGTGACAAGATAAATATACAACTATTTGAACAAGTAAAAAACATCGTAAATAAATCGTTAGTCGATATTAAAACACTATTGATTACTACTGAAAAGTACAGTTATCTGATGAGAGATTATTTCGATATTGATTATATTTTTTCGCCAATGAAAAAGGTGCCTGATTTTTATTGTGATCTAGAAAAGCTTACGCTCGCCTTATATGAAATGCTGCTATTTTTGGCTCAAGAGTATACCGATTCAACTGTAGAGATTAACGTGTTCTGCATTGAAAATCAGTTGCAGTTTAGCTTTTACATCAAAGAGCAATTATGTAATCAACAGCACAAAGAACTGATTGAAAAATACTTTAAACCCCCATCAAATGTTGAAGTACTTCTACAAAATCGCATATTGAAAATTTGTGAGCTAATTTCCCTAAATGAAGGGGTAATAAAGATAGAAAACTATTCAGTGGATAACAATAGCGAAGCTTGTTGTTGGTTATTTGTGTTTGAACTTAATTAAACTTGTCTAACCCATTGTATCAAAGGTGTTTATATATGAAAAATGATGATTATCAACCAATAAACAGTTATGGCGTAATAGGAGATTTACATACAGTCGCGTTAATCGATCGTTTTGGTAGTATTGATTGGTGTTGTTTACCTATTTTTGATTCGCCAAGTAGTTTTGCCAAAATACTAGATAGTAATAAAGGTGGGAACTTTAAAATATCTTTACCTAAAAGTGAGCATCACCAACTCAGTTACATAACAGACACGAATATATTATCGAATACGATGATGTCTAATAAGGGAGGAGTTGAATTAGTCGACTATATGCCGATTGTCAATACTGATGGTACACGTGAGTTTCCAAATACAGCTCATATCTGTCGGCATATAGAATGCATAAAAGGCATAAATTTAGAGGTCTTCATTGAATTCGATCCTAAACCTGGTTATGGCCAGTCAGTCACACTTTCTCCTTCCTCAAAGAGTAATACAGTTCAAGAGTACCCTTTATCAATAACGAGTAGTCATCCAATCCATTGGGACGATACCGGCAGAAAAGGTCGGATAGTTTTAAGCCATGGTGATTCAGCACGAATTGTTTTGTCCTATGGAGAAAATATTCCCAGCTCAAACATTGTTAGTTGGACTGATATGCAAGTTTATAATACTAGGCAATATTGGGAACGTTGGTTAAATCAATGTTTATACAAAGGACGTTGGCGTCGTGTTATAGAACGCTCAGCATTAACGTTAAAGTTGCTGGCCTTCAAACCTACAGGCGCAATTCTTGCCGCACCAACTACCTCGTTACCCGAAGGCATAGGGGGGTCAAGAAATTGGGACTACAGGTTTAGCTGGTTACGTGATTCAGCGCTAATATTAGGCGCTTTACTACCATTAGGCTTTGTTCATGAAGCTACTGAATATGTAAATTGGATTATTAGCAAAATGCCAAATTCTAATGATCCTATGCCTATCCTCTATAGTATCACTGACAAGGATACGACTGAAGAGCTGGAGTTACCCCAATTTGAAGGGTATATGAAATCTTCACCTGTTCGTATAGGCAATGCTGCTAAAGATCAAGTTCAATTAGATGTCTATGGAGAAGTGATCGACTCACTTTACCTTTACACTATTTATGGTAATAAACCTGATGATGCCATGTGGCAGTACATAACTGTACTAGCAGAGCGAATATGTATCGAATGGCAATATAAGGATGAAGGAATTTGGGAAGTTAGGGGAGAAAAGTCTCATTTTACCTACTCTAAATTAATGTGTTGGGTTGGGTTAGATAGAGCTATTAAAATAGGAGAAGAGCATGGTTATCTAGCTAACTACGCGCAATGGAAAAAAGAATGTAAATTAATTCATGCCTTTATTTTATCTGAGTGTGTTGACACTGAAAAGCAATACTTAATGCAAAGCCCTGATAATTGTGTTGCTGATGCCAGTAACTTATTAGCGCCTATCTTAGGTTTTCTCCCACCGAAAGACCCTATTATGATTAATACGGTTGACCAAACCATAGAGCAACTCAGTGATAACCAGATGATATATCGTTACCTAAATGATGATGGTATTGAAGGGCACGAAGGAACATTTAATATTTGTACATTCTGGCTTATTGAAGCGTTAGCACTACAAGGCAGGGTAGAACAAGCTCATGAAATCTTGAATAATATGCTTGAACTTGCCAGTGACTTAGGATTATACGCAGAAGAAACTGATGCGCAGAAAAAACAAGCATTAGGGAATTTTCCACAGGCATTTAGCCACTTAGGGTTGATTAACGCGGCAGCAATTTTAAATGTTAAGTTATCTACTCAAAGTAACGTTGAGTGACTGATAAATAAGGAATATGGTTATGGCGAGCCACCAATATGCAGGTAAGCCTCCTAGTCCCGAAAATTGTACCAATTTAGGTAGGTTAGTCAGTGAGTATTTTTTGATTAAACCAGATACTAGTATTCAAAGGCAAAGAGTTTCTTTTGGTACTTCTGGACATAGAGGCTCATCACTTAAGAGTAGTTTTAATGAACAATATTTACTCGCAAAATATCAAGAAATTGCCGAGTATCGTATAAATGCAGGTTATAAAGGACCATTGTACCTAGGCAAGGATACCACACGTTATCTGAACCAGCTTTTGCTAATGCGATACAAGTATTTATTGCTAATAATATTAAAAGCTCCAATCCAAATAACACGAATATCCAATTACGTTATGTAAGGGGTCAAGCTTTGCTTGAGTCGGAATATTCATATTTTCAGTTAATAAAATGGTGAAATGTAAGGAAATTACGGTGATTGGTTTGGGCTGTGCCTTTAGATGCCTTTTTGATAGCTATATAATAAAGTGGCTAGAGCAACTCTCGCTCTAGACGGTTTTTTCTTTTTCAATGATGTTTTACAAAAAATTTAAATCACAGCTTATATTATAAATTTTATTTCAAGCCATAAAAAGGTATAGACGTCTATACGTTTAGATGTTGACATAGCCAAAAATACAAGTACCATTCAATGCTATTATTTATATATAAGTTAGGGAATACATTAACCCTACTTTTATTGTTATGGCGATTAGGTAGCAGATATGCCCATTAAAATTCCAGATAAATTACCTGCTTTGTCTATTTTAGACCAAGAGAACATTTTCGTTATGTCTGAGCATCGTGCAGCGAATCAAGAAATTCGTCCGATGAAAGTTGCTATTCTGAATTTAATGCCAAACAAAATCGAAACAGAAGTACAAATATTGCGTGTACTTTCGAATACACCATTGCAAGTGAATGTTGATTTTGTTCGTATTCACGCCAACGAATCAAAACATACGCCGAAAGAGCATTTAGACAATTTCTACCGCTTATTTGAAGATATAAAAGATACTCAATATGACGGCTTAATCATTACTGGTGCACCGCTGGCCTTAATGGATTATGAAAAAGTGACTTTTTGGGACAAAATATGCGAAGTATTTGACTGGGCAGAAAAAAATGTAACATCAACGATGTTTTCTTGTTGGGCGGCTCATGCTGCGCTTTACCATCATTACGGATTGAACCGTCATTTGCGCAAAAATAAGCTCTCTGGTGTATTTCAACATAGTCCGGTAGATCCAAAAGAGCAATTAACTCGTGGCTTTGAAGAGTTCTTTAATGTGCCACATTCGCGTTATGGTTATATTGAAAAAGTTGATTATTTGTCAGTGCCTGACTTAAAAATTATTGCAGAATCTCCTAAAGCTGGAGTTTATGTGGTGGCGAGTAAAAATAAACAGCAAGTTTATTTAACAGGTCATCCAGAATATGACGCAACTACTTTAGATGAAGAATTTCAACGTGATTTAGCCGTTGATGAAAATGCACCTCAACCAGAAAACTACTATATTGATAATGATGTGGAGAAAGTGCCACACAGCTCATGGCGAAGTCATGGCAGTTTGTTATTTACAAATTGGCTGAATTATTACGTTTATCAAATTACGCCATATAAATTGGATGCAACAAACATTCAAGCTATACACCCTGATACCCAAATTTAGCCTGCTAGTAGAACGTAGAAAGTAGAAAAATCTAGACGAACGAAGCATAATTGAATTATTGCATATCTAAAAAATCAATAATTCACAACACTGAATAGTGTAGAAGTTAACCTTGCCTCTATACAGTCAGAGAATGCAGATAAGTTTTTAAATAAAGTTAAGAAGTACCGATAGAGAAGCCGTATGAAAAAGTCAGCAGCATATAGTCAGTTTGAACAACAATTAGAGCAACGCATTCTTATTTTAGATGGCGCTATGGGCACGATGATCCAAGCGTATAAGTTTGAAGAGCAAGACTACCGTGGTGATCGTTTTGCCGATTGGCATCTTGATGTGAAAGGTAATAACGATATGTTAGTACTGTCGCAGCCTGATGTAATCAAAGCTATTCATAACGAATATCTAGAAGCGGGCGCTGATATTCTCGAAACCAATACTTTTAATGCAACCACTATTGCCATGGCTGATTACGACATGGAGTCGTACAGTGCTGAAATTAACTTTGCAGCTGCAAAAATAGCGCGCGAAGCTGCAGATGAATATACGGCAAAAAATCCAAATAAACCGCGTTTTGTTGCGGGAGTTTTAGGGCCAACAAACCGTACCTGTTCTATTTCTCCTGATGTAAACGACCCAGCTTTTCGTAATGTCACTTTTGATCAATTAAAAGATGCTTATATAGAATCAACTAAAGCGCTTATCGAAGGTGGCTCAGATCTTATTCTTATCGAAACTATTTTTGATACCTTAAATGCTAAAGCGGCTATTTTTGCCGTAGAAACAGTGTTTGATGAATTACAACTTCGTTTACCGGTAATGATTTCAGGGACGATAACCGATGCCTCAGGTCGAACGTTATCTGGGCAAACAACGGAAGCCTTTTATAATTCACTACGGCATGCAAAACCGATTTCTTTTGGTTTGAACTGTGCTTTAGGTCCTGTTGAATTAAGACAATATGTCGCTGAATTAAACCGTATTTCTGACTTTGCCGTTTGTGCTCACCCTAATGCGGGTTTACCTAATGCCTTTGGTGAATATGACTTTAGCGTTGAAGACATGAACATTCATGTAAAGGAATGGGCTGAGTCTGGATTTTTAAACATTATTGGTGGCTGTTGTGGTACAACGCCCGCCCATATTAAAGGCATGGCTGACGCGGTTGCAAAGATACAACCTAGAAAAGTTGAACCTCGTGAAATTGCTTGTCGTCTATCTGGACTTGAAGCACTGACAATAACCAGCGAGTCTTTGTTTGTTAATGTTGGTGAACGTACCAATGTGACAGGTTCAGCTATATTTAAACGTTTGATCACCGAAGAAAATTACGATAAAGCTATCGCCGTTGCTTTGCAACAAGTCGAAAATGGAGCGCAAATCATCGATATTAATATGGATGAGGGCATGCTTGATTCAAAAGCGGCAATGATCCGTTATTTGAATTTAATTGCTGGCGAGCCTGATATCGCTAAAGTACCAATTATGCTTGATTCTTCTAAATGGGATATTTTAGAAGAAGGCTTAAAGTGTATTCAAGGTAAAGGGGTTGTTAACTCTATTAGCTTAAAAGAAGGTGAAGAAAACTTCCGAAAGCAAGCTGAGCTATTACGTCGATATGGCGCGGCTGTTATCGTTATGGCATTTGACGAACAAGGTCAAGCAGATACACGTGTGCGCAAGTATGAAATATGTAAACGTGCCTACGATATTTTAGTACATGAAATTGGTTTTCCAGCAGAAGACATTATCTTCGATCCTAATATTTTTGCGGTAGCTACAGGTATCGAAGAGCATAATAACTATGCCGTTGACTTTATTGAAGCGGTTGCCGATATCAAAGAAAACCTTCCTCATGCGATGATTTCTGGCGGCGTGTCAAACGTGTCATTTTCATTTCGTGGTAATAACCCGGTTCGTGAAGCTATTCACGCAGTGTTTTTATACCATGCGATAAAAAATGGTATGGATATGGGCATAGTGAATGCGGGGCAGTTGGCTATTTATTCAAGCATTCCTGACGATTTACGCCTTGCTGTCGAAGATGTTATTCAAAACAGTGATGACGATGCGACAGAACGTTTACTCGATGTTGCTGAATCATATCGCGGACAGGCTGGCAGTAAGAATAACAAGGCTGATTTAACTTGGCGTGAGTTACCGATTAAAGAGCGTTTAGAATACTCTTTAGTTAAAGGCATAAATGAATTTATTGTTGAAGATACTGAAGCTGCCCGTTTAGTATCAGCAAGACCACTTGATGTCATTGAAGGGCCACTAATGGATGGCATGAATACCGTTGGCGATCTCTTTGGCGCAGGTGAAATGTTTTTACCGCAAGTAGTAAAATCTGCACGAGTAATGAAACAAGCGGTTGCGCATCTAAATCCCTTTATAGAAGCTGAAAAAACAGTCGTCAAATCTAACGGCAAGGTCTTACTTGCAACTGTTAAGGGTGATGTTCACGATATTGGTAAAAATATTGTCGGGGTGGTTCTACAATGTAATAACTACGACATTATTGATTTAGGTGTCATGGTTTCTTGTGATGATATTTTACGTGTCGCTAAAGAAGAAAAGGTTGATATCATAGGTTTATCGGGCTTGATAACACCGTCGCTTGATGAAATGGTACACGTTGCTAAAGAAATGAAACGACTTGATCTTAACTTGCCCTTACTTATAGGCGGCGCGACCACCTCTAAAGCTCACACGGCGGTTAAAATTGAACCTCAATATGAGCATCCTGTTATATATGTACCTAATGCTTCGCGTTCGGTATCGGTAGTAAGTACGTTATTGTCTGATGATAATGACAAACGAAGTGCATTCCTCGAGCGTCAAAATGCTGAGTATGACAAGGTTCGTGAACGTCATTATAAAAAGGGGCCTCGTTCTAGTTTAATATCGTTAGAAGATGCGCGTAATAATGCCACGCCGATTAGTTTTGATAATTACACACCAAAAATACCCAATAAGTTAGGCGTAACAGTTCTTGATGATATAGACCTGAATGTGGTTCGCAAATATATTGATTGGACACCATTTTTCATGACTTGGCAGTTATCGGGAAAGTATCCATTAATTTTGCGTCATGAAGTGGTTGGTGTCGAAGCAACTAAATTATTTAATGATGCGAATGATTTGTTAGATGACGTTATTAATAACAAGAAGCTCAAAGCAAAAGCGGTATTTGGTTTATTTCCCGCTCATCGTCAACAAGATGACCTAATTGTTTTTGAAGACGATAATCGTGAAAATCAGTTAATGAAATTACATCAGCTACGCCAACAAAGTAAAAAGCCAGCAGGGCAGTTTAATCGCTGTTTGGCTGACTATGTTGCTGATGAAGCATCTGGTATTAAAGATTACGTAGGGGCTTTTGCTGTGTCCGCGGGTTTTGGTTGTGATGAATTAGTGAAAGAATTCGATGCCCAACATGACGACTACAACAGTATTTTAATAAAAGCGGTGGCGGACAGACTTGCTGAGGCAAGTGCTGAATATCTTCATGAGAAGGTTCGCAAAGAATACTGGGGTTATGCAGCCGATGAATCACTTGAAAATGATGATTTAATTCGTGAAAAGTACCAAGGCATAAGACCCGCACCTGGTTATCCTGCTTGTCCTGAACATACCGAAAAAGGTTTGTTATGGGAGATGCTTAATGTTGATGAAAATATTGGCTTAGAGCTGACTTCAAGTTTTGCAATGTGGCCGGGAGCGGCGGTAAGTGGCTGGTACTTTGCTCACCCTGAATCTAAATACTTTGCCGTTGCAAAGTTAGCTAAAGATCAAGTCATTGATTATGCTACACGTAAAGAGATGACCTTGCCACAAGCGGAACGTTGGTTGTCAGCTAATTTAGATTACGAACCAGAGTAATCTATCTTTCATATAGACTAACGTTCCTGCTCTACTAAGTCTCACCTACATTGATAACTAATCATGTAGGGAGGCTTAATCAATATGAAATAAAATAACTTATAGCTTATAGCGTATCACTTAATTTTTAATACCAATGGCTCCCATGCCTTCAGCTTTGTGCTCTCGCCTATTTGCACAATGAACAATGGCAAGTCTCAACCATGTTTATAAGTTTAGTTAATATATTCTTGTTCGCTAGGTATCGGTCAATTTCATCTGATAAACTGACTTAACCAAATAGCACTATATCTTGAGGTAAAGGCTGGTCTCGAAAACTTGAAACTAATGCCAGTATTAGCGATAAATCGATATTCTATTTGCTCATCTTTATATCAAAAAGTACAAAATAAAATTCAGTAAAAGCTAAAGGTAATCTTGGTAGATCACTAAGTTCGATAGCGTCAATAGTTTGAACTTATAACTCTAGGTTATTCTCTGCGTCGGGAAAATTAGAACAACTTCCTTTGCGAGCTGGGTTTTTAGATTGTTTGAACGAAGTAATGGTACCCCATCCTTTACAGTTGCTGCATTGCCTTAACTAGCGTAAATACACTGATCTACAGTCGGTACATATATAAATTGATGTATTTTTCATTATTACTTATCTTATCTGGGCATAATTATTGCTTTGCTTTTGTGATGTGCGCGATTAAAGTGATCTATATATAGATAACGAGCTATTTTTAATGATTATTATTGTCATTTTATTGTTAATATATTTATAGTAAATTTAATGAACCGAAATGAAGGTTAATAACTTTCATTTTACTTCTGATAATAATGACAAAATGAACTAAAAGCGGAAATGACAACAGATTTTTCAAAATACCAAAAGATAGTTGAACAGTTCCGTGGCAATGTTTTAAAGAATGATTTTGAAACAAACTTTGCTGCGATGACTCAACACATTCCAAAAACTGAGCGCTTTCTACTAAAAATGGAACTAAAGCGTTTAGCTGCCCCTTGTACGCGTTTAGTCGATTTACGTGGTCATGTTGACGGCGAATGTAGAGCGTATGAACATAATGAAAGAACTCATTTTCTTGATGATACCGCAATCAAAGCTTTTGATGAAAATATAGTTTCCTATAAAGGTTATACCTTTGGTGTATATGAAGCCGTGATGAATACCGAAAATAATTTTCGAGTCATTTATCAAAATGAAAAAAATAATATTGGTAAACCGATAAAAGCGGAGCCATCTAAAGTTTTCGAGAAAACTCACTACCCTGCAAAATTATTTACTTTTGGTCCTTATCATAACCGTAGTGAAGAGCGGATGAACTTTGCTATTGCCATTGGATTATTCTTAGATAAAGATAAAAAAGAATATGAATGTACTAGCTCCGACATTAGTGTGAATGGTTGTAAATTCCGATTTAATTCTGCAAACAAAATCAGTGTCGGGCAAGTAATTAACGTTCGGTTTAATGGCTTAGAAGAGGAATTTCAATTTGGTAATGAGACAACTTTTTCTTTTGAAATAAAAAATATACAACAGGTTGATAAAACTCAACTTGTCGGTTGTCAAAGAGTTACCTTAAAAGAGCAAGGTGGCGATGCTTTTAAACATTTCTTGCAAGGCTTTATTCAAGGGAACAAGCGCCGTTATAAAGTTAATTTAGATAATACGATTAATGCCATTCAATCTCGTAGTTTTGAACAGTTTTCATTACCAAAACTGAATGAATTACCTATTTTTATTGAAGATAATGGACGAGGTTTGTTACCTCGCTATGCATTAACTTGTCATAATAATCAGTCCGTCTATCAATATTGGCAAGACGAAAATAGGCATTCAACGCTGTATTGTTTGATCACGAAAGACAGAATAACTAGACTGAAAAAAGCAGCGAAATTGGGTGACAATTTGCTGGTGTATAGTTTCGTGCATAAAAGCCAAGGTAAGCACTATGTTTATACCGCAGATGATCAACAACTTAATGATGATCCCGTCTTTAAAAAGCAATTTCTAGGTTTTTCCTCGTCTAAAGCAAGCTTTGCGATTACCCAACTGTCACTCATTAATGTTGATATTGCAAAGAGTGAATCACCTTTTACTTTGTCGAATACGTTAACAAAAAAAAATCAGTATCTGAATTTACCTGTACCTAAAGATGCGATTGAAACATTACATAACTTGCCTTATATAGTTGTTGCTAACGATATTACAAGTAGAGCAGCGGTTAGTCAGTATCAGCTTCTTTCATTTGAAAATATTGAAACTACGCGATTAAAAAACTTTGGCCATAAACGGTTAACGTCACCATTACTTATTGATGATGTTGGAATTAATTATAATAATCAACGTCAAGAACCACGTTTTAAATATAAAACGCCTGCTGAACTCGAAATTGATGGCATCAAGTGCACAGGGAAGTCCCATGACTTCTCTATTTTAGGGTTAAAATTAGAGCTTGATAAACCTTCAGTGTTAAATAAAGGCGATGTCGTTTATTTGACTTTTCCTGCATTACAAAAAATAACGTCCGCTTTTGAACTTAAAGCATTACCCTATGAAGTGATCCGAATTAATAAACAGAAAACTGTTCTTAATTTACGTGTTTATGTTGAGAAGCATCAGCATATGGGTAGGGCGTTTTTTAAAGCATTAATTGATAAGAATCGTGATAAGTTAACGCCAGATGAATATGCCTTAATGATCCCTGGCCTTGCTAAAGCATTACGTAATATTTATAGCCGCAGTTTAACCATTCCATCTTTAATGGTACAAACGAGTGGTAGTCGTTATAAGTTAGAGGCGATTGTTTGTGGTGAACCAAAAGGGAGGTTATTACCCGTTATGAAGGAGTTAAGTGATAGAAGTTCTTTTTATAATCTATATCCTTTATTGAATAATTTACAAGCCACCAATTCAATGACCTCATCATTGAAGAAAATTCAAGTCGATGACTCTCCCATCTCAGAAATTCTATATATTGCCATTAATTTAGAAAATGAAATGGTTGACCAAGCGGTCACAACTAAGTTATCGAAAGAATTAGAATCACCAATGCTACAAAAAATGTTTATTTCTCGTGCATTAAATCGTGGTTTATTCTTTTGTGTGCAAGTGAAGTTATCTCGTACAGATGAGCCTGATATGGATCATTTAAATCCAGAGTTAAGTTATATCAGTTCGTATGCGATTCATCGAGGTAAGCAAATAGAGCAGGATATTTGGAGTGTTTCTGGAGTGATACAAGTATTAGATATCACTCAAGAAACTTTAGTTCGTCATCAGTTATTAACTTAAGCTAACCAGTGGATAAGACAATCTAGACCGGCGTTGTTTATTGCACTGTCAGCTTTTGCTAATACCAAGGGTTTAGCATGAAATGCAACGCCTAAGTGCGCCGCTGCCATCATGACTAAATCGTTTGCTCCATCACCCATAGCAACAGTTTGTTGGCTAGGTAATTGATATTTATTTTGCAAATCAATTAAACAATTAGCTTTCGCTTGTGCGTCAACTACATCACCTAAAACCCTGCCGGTAAGCGTACCATCAATAATTTCTAAGGTATTTGCATGTGCGGCATCGAGTGATAATAAAGCTTTTAAATGATCAGAAAAATAAGTGAACCCCCCTGAAGCAATTGCTATTTTCCAGTTATGGTATTTTAATTCTTTTATGAGAGTCTCTAAACCATCCATTAGGGGGATATCGTTTGCCACTTCCGCTAGGATAGATTCAGGAGAGCCATTTAGTGTTGCAACGCGTTGATGCAGGCTCTGTGCGAAATCTAACTCGCCAAGCATGGCTTGCTCGGTTACTGCGGCAACTTGCTCGCCGACACCGGCTAAAATTGCAATTTCGTCAATACATTCAATTTCAATAGTAGTTGAGTCCATGTCCATAACCAAAATACCGGGCTGTGACAATATAGGTGCATTTTGAATAAGTGCAGCTTCAATGTTATTGGCTAGTGTAAAATTGACTAGGTTTTCACGTGCAGTGGTTATCTGTGAGCAATTAACAATAAAACGATAACTGGTTAAGCTATTACGATGATTAATTGCCTTTAAAGACTGTAGCGATAATTGGCAGTGAGAAACAAGTTCACTGAGTAAGCTTAGAGTAATATCACTAAAAACAATCAGCTCAATAGCGGTATGAGTTGTCTGTGGCTGTGATAAATTTGTAGCGTCGCCAGTAAGCCTTGTTAATTTCTGATTTACTTGCCAACTGTCTTTTTCAAAAGAAACAAAACTGGGTAAATTACTTACGGCTTGTTCTGGAATAATAAACTCAGCTAAGCTAAGTTGTTGAATATGTTCAAGGGAAAAGCTTTGGATAGTCATTGATACAGTGTTGCCTTATATCTGGATTATAGTTTTAGCGATTATTCAAAGTGAATAATGCTATAGTATAAAAATGAACGTAACATGAAACTAGTAACCGTGTAGTGCTTATGACACAAACAGAAAAGCCTTTATACCCTAAATTATCATCTATTTATAATAAAATAATGCAATTAGCTATAGCGATTAGTTTTATTGTTTTACTGATGAATTTATGGATATACAGCCAAACGCAAACTGAACAAACCATAAACCAGCATTTTTATGATATAGGTGAACAGTATTTACAGCAAACGTCAGCGGGAGTGTCTGTTTTAACAACAGAACTTAAAACGAAGCAAAGTCGGGCATTAATGCAAAATTATGTCGACGAATTACAATTAGCTAAAGCCATAAAAGAAATTCACCTATATGACCTGACTGGGCAGCTGCTTATCTCAAGCAAAGATGCTAAAAGTGTTAAAGCTCTTTATGGATTAACAGAAAACAAATTAAATAAAAGTGCATATTTTCCGCCTTTTATTGGCGAGATTCGCCAAAAATCCCTAGTAGGTTATGTGCGCATAACACTCGATAAAAAATACTTAACAAAAAAGTTATTAGCTAATAATGATGAGCAATTTACCTTATTACGTATAATGATGATCATTGCTGGAATTGTTGGGTTTTTGCTAACGCGTGGTTTGAATCGTTTTAGTCGGCAGGGCTTTAGATTAGCTGGCGCGGTTAAAAAGAGTCGGTAACTATACGGGGCTACTTGCTGAAGTCTAAGTTAAACAGTATAGAAACATTACGTTCAATTGTTCCAGCAATCACTTCTGGGTCTTCTACTCTTAATGATACTAAATTTTCAAATATATTAATAATCCGCAGCGGAGAATTACTTTCTCCTTGAAAACCATAAAGTGGCATGGCAGGAGCATCAGTCTCCATGACTAAACTACTTAAGGGTAAACGTTTGATTGCATTAATGGTTTTCTTGGCTCTAGGGTAAGTGATGGTGCCGCCAATACCTAATTTGAAACCTAAATCTATATACTGACAAGCTTGTTGGTAACTACCTGAAAAAGCGTGAATAATACCAGCACGGGGGACTTTTACCTGCTTTAACAATTTTATTGTTTCGCTATGCGTACCTCTATGGTGAACGATTACCGGAAGTTGCTGCTGCTTAGCTAACTGTAATTGGAATTCAAAAAACTCTAATTGCTTATTTAAATTGTTTTGTTGTTTAGCTATTACGGCATCAAGCCCCGTTTCGCCTATAGCAATAATAACGGCTCTATTTTTTGTAACTTTCTCAGCAAGTAAGCTTAGGTGGCGTTGTTCTAGATTATCTAAAAACCAAGGGTGAATACCCAAACAAGCAAAAACTTTGCATTTATCATTTGTTAGCTCTTGATTGAATTGTGTTAAAGCCAAAACATTTTGCCAATTATCAGGTGAAATGGCAGGAACAATAATTTGGTGAATTTGCTGGTTAAAACATTGTGCTAACAACGAGTCAGGCATATTGCTCTGCTCTGGTGTTAATTCTTTGAAATCTAAGTGACAATGACTATCAGTGAGTTTCATGTCAACCTTGTCGTTATATTATGGGTTTTATCTTAATCTAGCGGCTCTTTTCTCTAAGGCTTCTAGGACACTTTCTAATTTATAGTGTTTAATAAATTCGGGGTTGGGTAGTTGTTCTCTTAATAATACATCAGCTAAATAAACAGCCTGCGCGATACCAAAGGATCTTTTTAATAATTTTTCTGGATGATGATGCATAACAACAGCTTCAATCAAATGGTAAGAAAAGCTCCACATATGCAGTAAATATCCGCCAACATGGTTATGGTCAGTGGCAAAAATCTTTTGTTCTAGTGCATTATTATCGGCATTTTCAACGCGATATTTGAAGTATTTATTTGTTAAGTTCGCATCCATTTCAAATAATACGATTTTACCGATGTCATGCAATAACCCAGCAAGTAATGCGTCCCGTTTAAGTTCAGCTTTCACCATAGAAGCGGCTAAACGAGCAGTAGATAAACAATGTTGTTGTTCTTTTGTCACGCAATATCCGGGTATGTCCGGCTCGTAAGAGAACAATTCAGCGGTCATAACTATACAACACAAAGTCTCTAAACCCATACGAGTGATTGCTTCAGTAATATTATTAATCGGTTTCCCTTGGTTCATAAATGAACTATTTGAAAACTGGAGAACTTTTGCAGCAAGCGCAGGATCTTGAACGATAATCTCTGATATTTTGTTTGCATCAGTATTACTTTCTTCGAGAATAGCATTCAATTGTAAATAAACTTTAGGAGGGCTTGGTAGTGTTTTTACTTTAGCAACAGCTTTAATAATATGATCTTTAGTTATGGCTTTATTATTGTCACTAATTGATGAAATGGTTTGGTGAATATGGCCAATATTAATAGGATGAGCAAAGGTATAATGGCATATATTATTCGCCTGACTATTTAATTTGCGCGCGGCATCGTCTTCATTAGTAATTGCGACTCTGATCATCGCGGGGTATTTCGCTGAAATAGCTTTTAAAAGCTCAACGCCACTGATTTTACCTAAGGCTAAGACACTAATAATAACGTCAAACTTATGCTGGCTTAAAGCCTTTAATGCATGTTTACCATTATCAACATAAGCGGTTTGGCAAGGGCCATCATAAAAGGTTTGCTTAAGTGCTAATAGTGTTTGCTCTGTATTATCAACGATTAGCACTTTCATTTATTTAGAATTCCGTGTACATATTTAAGTAGTGAGTTATTGAGCCTAGCTCGGAATGGCTGTAGATTTTATAAAACTACATGCGTTCCATTACTTCAATACCGAGAATATCTAAACCTTGCTTTACGGTATTTGAAATATTTAAACAAAGCGCTAAACGTGACTGTTTTACTTCTTCGCTGATACCCTCTTTAAGGATTGGGCATGCTTCGTAAAAACTCATGTATAAACTCGCTAATTCATAAAGGTAATTACATAATAAATTAGGCATAGACTCGCTGATCACAGCATCTAAAACATCTTCAAGTTGTAATAACTTTAAGGCGAGCGCTTTTTCTTGAGGCTCAATAATTGCAATACTGGCGCTAAAGCTTTCAGGGTTAACTTCTGCTTTGTTGAAGATACTTTGAATACGGGAATATGCATATTGTAAGTAAGGGGCCGTGGCTCCTTCAAAACTCAACATGGTTTTCCAATTGAAAATGTAATCGCTGGTTCGATTTTTTGATAAATCTGCAAACTTAACCGCGCCAATACCTACTTTTGTTGCTATTTCATCGAGCTGTTCTTCTGAGTAATCAGGATTCTTTTCTTTGATTACTTCCTTTGCACGAATCACTGCTTCGTCGAGTAGTTCTGCTAATTTAATTGTGCCACCAGAACGGGTTTTAAATGGCTTACCATCATCGCCCATCATCATGCCAAATGGGCAATGATCATAACCAACGTGTTCTGGTAATAAGTCTGCCTTACGAGCAACAATTTCGACTTGTTTGAAATGTAAACTTTGACGAGCATCGGTGAAAATAATGATGCGATCTGCATTTAATTCATTGGTACGATAACGACACGCAGATAGATCCGTTGTCGCATATAAATAACCACCACCGGTTTTTTGGATGATAAATACCGGCGCATCACCGTCTTTATTCGCCATTTCATTAATAAAAACAACTTTAGCGCCTTCACTGACTTCAGCAATGCCCTTCGTCATTAATTCATCAACAACGGTTGATAAGTCTGAGTTATATGAACTTTCTCCCATGATGTCGTCACGGGTTAAAGTAACATTGAGTTTTTTATAAATATCTTCACTGTGAGCAATAGAGATATCGATGAATAGCTTCCATAACACTAAACAGTCTTTGTCGCCGCCTTGCAATTTTACCACGTAATCACGAGCACGGTCTGCAAAGCCATCTTCATTATCAAAACGTACTTTTGCTTCACGGTAAAAGTTCTCTAAATCAGAAAGGGCAGTTTCAGCAACTTCATTAGCATTTAATTTATCGCTTAAATGCGCCAATAACATGCCAAACTGAGTGCCCCAATCACCCATGTGATTTTGACGAATAACTTTGTCCCCGCGAAACTCTAAAGCGCGTACTACAGCATCACCAATAATGGTTGAACGTAAGTGGCCAACATGCATTTCTTTGGCAAGGTTAGGCGCTGAATAATCAACTACAACAGTTTGTACTTTATCTTCATCAGTCGCACCGCGTTGGCTTACGCCAAGCTTTTCGTCGTTAGACGTTTTAGCAAGTTGTTCTGCTAACCAATATTTTTCTAAATGAATATTAATAAAGCCAGGGCCTGCTAATTCAATATTGTCAGCAATGCCAGCTAAATCTAAATGTTCAACAACTTTAGTCGCTAATTCGCGTGGGTTTGTTTTAAGCTTTTTCGCTGCGCCCATCACACCATTGGCTTGATAGTCACCAAAATTAGGACGGTTGGAAAGGCTAACTGCAGGATTTGTTCCTTCAGGTAAACCAGCAAGCACCATAGCTGCTGATACTTTTTCACTTAGTAGTTGTTTAATGTTCATGTAGATCTCTGTCTTCTTTAATAAGAAATTATATACTCAGTTTTTGCAAGTAGCTGGTATTTTAGCAAGGCGCTTCATCTATTTTATTTGAGAGTTTAGTGTACTAAATGACAAAATAAAATAGATTAAGCAACGTAGCAAAAATGCCAACTACGCAGCAAAAATTAGTGTTCTCTGGTTTGGTGGAATTCGATGTCAGGATGACGCTCTTGCGACAAACTCAAATTCACCATAGTAGGAGCAATATACGTTAAGTTATCACCACCATCTAATGCTAAGTTGTCATGTGCTTTTTTACGAAATTGCTCTAACGTTCGTTCATCATCACAAGTACACCAGCGTGCCGTTGCTACACTAATTGGTTCGTATATAGCATCAACTTTATATTCAGTTTTTAAACGCTGTACAACAACTTCAAACTGCAACACACCTACTGCGCCAACAATCATCTCGTTTGAGTTTAAAGGTCTAAATACTTGTACTGCACCTTCCTCTGAAAGTTGGATCAAACCTTTTTGCAATTGCTTAGCTTTTAATGGATCGCGTAAACGTATACGACGGAACATTTCAGGAGCAAAGTTTGGAATACCACTAAACTTCATCATTTCACCTGAAGTAAAGGTATCACCGATTTGAATACTACCGTGATTATGTAAACCAATAATATCACCGGCGTAAGCTTCTTCAACATGTGCTCGATCGCCCGCCATAAAGGTTACAGCATCGGCAATTTTTACGTCTTTGTTAATACGGACTTGACGCATTTTCATGCCTTTTTCATATTTACCTGAACAAATACGCATGAAAGCAATACGGTCACGATGTTTTGGATCCATATTGGCTTGAATTTTAAAAACAAAACCAGTGAATTTTTCTTCTTGAGCGGTAACTTCTCTAACATCCGTTAAACGAGGTAAAGGTTTTGGTGCCCATTTAGTTAAGCCATCAAGCATATGGTCGACACCAAAGTTACCTAAGGCAGTACCAAAAAATACAGGCGTTAATTCGCCACTTAAAAATTCTTCTAAGTTAAACTCATGAGATGCACCGGCAACGAGTTCTAATTCTTCACGTAAGTCGTCAGCATAAGTACCAATGACTTTATCTAATTCTGGGTTATCAAGGCCTTTAATAACTCTTTCTTCTTGAATCATGTGTCCAAGACCAGACTGATATAAAAATATCTCGTCAGTTAAGATGTTATAGACACCTTTGAATTCTTTACCCATACCAATTGGCCAAGTAATAGCGGCACACTTTATTTTTAAGACGTCTTCAACTTCATCCATGACTTCCATAGGATCGCGTACATCACGGTCCATCTTATTCATGAAAGTGATAATTGGCGTATCACGTAAACGGGTAACTTCCATTAATTTAACGGTACGAGCTTCAACACCTTTTGCAACGTCGATAACCATTAGGCAAGAATCTACAGCAGTTAAAGTACGGTAAGTATCTTCTGAGAAATCTTCATGACCAGGCGTGTCGAGTAAATTTACTAGACAGTTGTTGTAGGGAAATTGCATCACAGAAGTGGTAATCGAAATACCACGTTCTTTTTCCATTTCCATCCAATCAGACTTAGCATGCTGACCTGACTTTTTACCTTTAACAGTTCCTGCTCTTTGTAGAGCTTGACCGAAAAGTAATACTTTTTCAGTGATGGTGGTTTTACCCGCATCAGGGTGAGAGATAATTGCGAAAGTGCGTCTTAGATCGACTTCGTTAGCCTGTTGCGTTGTCATGTTTTAAAAGTTCTCTTTGGTGTACATGCTGATGCACATAAAATGCTTTTCTTAAATATTTTGGGATCATCTAATAATCCCGTATTTTGCGCGCATTGTACCATAAATTTAAAAAGCCGCATTAAACGACTAGCTTTAAATGATTATTTTTAACGAGAATTCAAGTTATCAATGTATTTTTTGGACTATTTGATTAACCGACAAGTGATCGCCGAGATATTACTTGTTTCTGCTGCTCATATTTAGGTTCAAATGATAAAAGTTAACACAAAACTATTCGTTAACTACAAAGGCAAAGCCTAGTGCTTATATTATGGAATAAATTTATTTATGTTCTACACTCATTGTTTATAAACGATTAAATAATCGAAAATTTATTGTTGTCCATAATAAGCACATAAAATGTAATGTTATTTAAGAAGTTTGATCGAAATCAATATTTCATCATAACGTATACGGTAAATTACGCATTAAGAAATCACTCTAAAATATAACGGTAAAAGTAACAGGCCAGCATGGTTGATTTAGCCAGACGAAATTTTTTTAAAGCAAAAAATTTAACAACAACATCCGCAATTCGATTGCCTTGGGTGGTCAATGAATCCACCTTTATTGATGGCTGTACCCAATGCGGCGACTGTTTAACATCATGTCCTGAAAATATTATTAAAAAAGGTGAAGGTGGTTTCCCTGAAGTTGATTTTTTACAGGGTGAATGTACATTTTGCCAAAAATGCTTAGAAAGCTGTGAGCAAAATATTTTTGTTAAAATTGGAGATACTCCTTCAGATAATGCTTGGGGTTCTGATATCTCAATTAAAGGCGATTGTTTAGCTGCTAACAATATTGTTTGTCAAAGTTGTCAAGATAGCTGCGAAGCTGACGCTATTTCATTTAAATATATAAAATCATCAGTACCGCAACCCCACATTTCGCATAGCGATTGTACGAGTTGTGGCGCTTGTGTTGCGATTTGTCCGCAAACATCGATTCAATTAAAAGCAAAATATTCTGTAGGTGAAGAACCTGCAAACACTATATAGGAGAGTTATATGAGTGCTCTTGAGCAAATGATTTGGAATATATTAGGTTATTCATCGATGCCTGTTATTTTTTTAGCAGGTTTTGCCGGTACCGCACTAGTCGCTGTCGCTTTATTAAAAATGTTAGGTGTTAAGCCTATAGGGAAACAATAGTGATAAATCTATTAGAAGAAACCCCCATTAATATTGCCGGTGTGCTGTTTGTTGCCCAGCCGAGTAATACAGCAGAAATTGCTAAAGAATTAGCGGAGTTCCCTGGCGCAGAAGTACATGAAATTACCGATAAAGGTTCTATGGTGGTTACCATAGAAGAAAATGATTTAAATAGAGGTGAAAAAGGCAAAGGCCTTATTAACACCATAACAGATATGAGTAAATTACCGGGTGTGATCTCATCGTCATTAATTTTTCATCATAATGATTATGGGCTACCACAACATCAGGGGACTAAGGTATGACATTAACAAGACGTGATTTTATTAAAGCAAATGCGATTGCAGCAACAGCTGTAGCAGCGGGTATTGCTGTACCTACTTCAGCTTCAAACTTAATCACTAAATCATCAGATACAACCATTAAGTGGGATAAAGCCCCTTGTCGCTTTTGTGGCACAGGTTGTAGTGTTTTAGTCGGTACACAAGAAGGAAAAGTAGTTGCAACTCAAGGTGACCCTCAAGCTGAAGTGAACAAAGGTCTAAATTGTATTAAGGGTTATTTTTTATCTAAAATTATGTACGGTAAAGACAGATTAACCCAGCCTTTATTACGTATGACTGATGGTGAATATGCTAAAGAAGGCGAATTTACCCCCGTAAGTTGGGACAAAGCTTTTGATGTTATGGCTGATAAGTTTAAAGCCGCAATAAAGAAAAAAGGACCTACTTCTGTTGGTATGTTCGGCTCTGGTCAATGGACTGTTTGGGAAGGTTACGCTGCTTCAAAATTAATGAAAGCAGGTTTTTTAAGTAATAATATCGACCCTAATGCTCGTCACTGTATGGCGTCAGCTGTTGGTGGTTTTATGCGTACCTTTGGTATCGACGAACCTATGGGCTGTTATGACGATTTAGAACATGCCGATGCGTTTGTACTTTGGGGTTCTAACATGGCAGAAATGCACCCTATTTTGTGGTCGCGCCTTACAGATCGCCGTTTAAGTCATCCCCATGTAAGAGTAAACGTATTATCAACGTACAAGCATCGCAGTTTTGTGCTTGCCGATAATGGGATGATTTTCACGCCTCAAACGGATTTAGCGATATTAAACTTTATTGCTAATTACATTATCCAAAATGATGCCGTTAATGAAGACTTCATGAAAAAACACGTTAATATTCGTGAAGGTGTTACGGATATTGGCTATGGTTTACGTCCATCTCACCCATTACAAAAAGCCGCTAAAAACCCTAACAGTGGTGCATCAAAATCGATGGGATTTGACGATTTTGCTAAGTTTGTTAGTACTTATACTATTGAACATACTGCAAAATTATCAGGGGTATCTGAAGCTAAACTATTAACGCTAGCTAAATTATATGCCGATCCGAAAGTCAAAGTGACTTCATTTTGGACTATGGGTTTTAACCAACATACACGTGGTGTTTGGGCAAACAATTTAATGTATAACGTACATTTATTGACCGGGAAAATATCTGAAGCAGGTAATAGTCCGTTCTCATTAACCGGTCAACCTTCAGCATGTGGTACCGCACGTGAAGTCGGAACTTTCTCGCATAGATTACCTGCAGACTTAGTTGTGAAAAACCCTAAGCATAGAGCAATAGCTGAGAAGATTTGGAAATTACCAGAAGGTACTATTCCACCTAAGCCAGGTTATCACGCAGTAGAGCAAAACCGTATGCTTAAAGACGGTAAATTAAATGCGTACTGGTCGATGTGTAATAACAACATGCAAGCTGCTCCGAATATTAATGAAGAAGCAATTCCTGGTTACCGTAACCCTGAAAACTTTATCGTTGTTTCTGACCCATACCCGACAGTAACGGCTCAAGCAGCTGACTTAATTTTACCGACCGCTATGTGGGTAGAAAAAGAAGGTGCTTACGGTAATGCTGAACGTCGTACACAATTTTGGCATCAACAGGTTAATGCGCCAGGTGAAGCACGTTCAGATTTATGGCAATTAGTAGAATTTTCTAAGCGCTTTAAAATTGAAGAAGTATGGCCCGAAGAGCTGCTTGCGAAGAACCCAGAGTTTCGTGGCAAAACTATGTATGACGTACTTTTTGAAAATGGCAATGTAAATAAATTCCCAATGAGTGAATCCAAAGGTGATACTAACTTTGAAGGTGATTACTTTGGGTACTACATTCAAAAAGGTTTATTTGAAGAATATGCCACCTTTGGTCGAGGACATGGTCACGATTTAGCACCATTCGATCGTTATCATGAAGAACGAGGCTTACGCTGGCCAGTAGTTAACGGTAAAGAAACTAAGTGGCGTTACCGTGAAGGACATGATCCTTATGTTGAAAAAGGTAGTGAAGTTCAGTTCTATGGTAAGAAAGACAAGAAAGCAATTATATTTGCCTTACCTTATGAGCCTGCTGCAGAGTCGCCAGATGAAGAGTATGACTTATGGTTAAGTACCGGTCGTGTACTTGAGCATTGGCATTCTGGCTCTATGACTTCTCGTGTACCAGAACTTCATAAAGCATTCCCTGATGCCGTGTTATTTATTCACCCTGACGATGCTAAATCACGAGGTTTACGTCGTGGCGATGAAGTGCTAATTGAGTCTCGTCGTGGTGAAGTTAAATCACGAGTAGAAACTCGAGGACGTAATAGACCGCCAAAAGGTTTGGTCTTTATGCCTTGGTTCGATGCAAAACAATTGGTTAATAAATTAACCCTAGATGCTACTGATCCTTTATCGAAACAAACTGACTTTAAAAAGTGTGCAGTTAAAGTTAAAAAAGTAGCTGTTTAGCATCGACATAAATTTATACACCCTAATTGGGTCGAGGTAAAAAATGAAAATATTACCATTAATAATGATAACGGCTAGTTTAGCCATTTCAATGAGTGTACAAGCTTATCAAGAAGTCACAACAGGTGGGTTAGATACAATCCGAGGTGTTACTACTATTGATGCAACAAGAGAAGCAGAAGCGCTTAAACGTGTGATCAAAGATAAAAATCCGATTAAGCGTAACTATGTGCACCAACCACCTGTTGTACCACATCAAATTCGTGGTTACCGGGTTAATAAAGACAATAACAAGTGCTTAACTTGTCATGGTTGGAAGTATGCCAGAGAAACAGGAGCAACCAAAGTTAGCTTAACGCACTTTGAAACCCGTGATGGTAAAACATTATCGGAAGTTTCACCGCGTCGCTATTTTTGTTCTCAATGTCATGTCACTCAAGCTGATGCACCAGAGTTGGTTGATAATACCTTTAAGCCAGTTGAATCGTTAGGTAATGAGTAAGTAATGATTTTATCGAAGCGTAATTAGGGGATGAAAATGACAAAAGAATCAAAGATAAAAAACTTATGGGGATATTTAAAATCACCAAGTAGTGCAGCTTTATGGCTTATTTTAGCTATAGGTTTTGCTGGCGGCGTTGTCTTCTGGGGTGGTTTTAACACGGCTCTAGAAGTCACTAATACAGAAGAGTTCTGCATTGGCTGTCATGAAATGGAAGATAATGTTTATGAAGAGTACAAAGAGACTATTCATTATTCTAACCGTTCAGGTGTACGTGCTACTTGTCCTGATTGTCATGTTCCAAAAAAATGGACACATAAGATCGTTCGGAAAATTGCCGCAAGTAAAGAAGTTTGGGGCATGCTAACTGGATTAATCGATACCAGAGAGAAGTTCGTCGAACATCGCCGAGTGTTAGCTGAGCGTGAGTGGAAACGCATGAAAGACAATGATTCTTTGGAATGTCGTAACTGTCATAACTTTGAGTACATGGATTTCTCTGAGCAAGGTAACCGTAGTGTTAAAATGCATTCAAGTGCTTTGGCATCAGGTGAAAAAACTTGTATTGATTGTCATAAGGGAATTGCTCATGAATTGCCTGACATGAAAGGTGTTGAGAACTGGTAACGCTTGTTTTTATTCACCTTAGATATAAAGCAATAAAGCAATAAAGTAAAACTTAAAAGCCTCTTTAATTTAACGATTAAAGAGGCTTTTTTTATGTTAAGTCTAACTATATCGTAAGGCGTTACTTTTCAGCGAAAGAGTTTATTGGTGTTGAATAATGCTATTGAAGCTGCACAAGCAGGGGAGCAAGCTAGAGGTTTTTCGGTAGTAGCAGCTGAAAAACCTATGCTAGCAAGTAAAACCCAAAAAAGTACTGAAGGAATTTACAACACCATGATGAGTAAATTCAAAATTGGTTGATGGGTAATGCTTATTTAGATAAGTTGGGATTATCGTTAAACGATTAACTAATTAAAATGATTTGTAACATTAAGGGTAATAGTATATTCGTCCTTAAATAACCCTGCTGTTTAGCGGTATTTACTCTTAATTCAATAGTTTAAGTTTCAATTGAAAACAAACAAAATAAAAAGGCTCTTGGTATTAATCAAGAGCCTTTAATTTATTCAAAATATTAGTACGTCAGCACTTTAAATAAATAGCTTTTAAGTGACTAAAAATCTACAGAAGCACTGAACTGAACCGCACGAGGTGCTTGGTAAACTCGAGGAAATCTGAAAGTAGAGAACCTTTGGTTTTCTTGGTTATAACGAACACTATGCGAATCTAAAAGGTTGAATACATCCATTGTGAAATTAACATCAGCATCACCAATTTGCATAGTATAGCGGGCATTAATATCTAAAGTAGCAATCCAAGGTGTTTCGCCGTCAGCACCACGGGTATTTTTAGAAAATTCACCATCATCGTTAACTATATAGTAAGTAGCGCCGTATGAAGGTGTACCATTTGGATGTTCAGTGCCATAAATGGTTTTAGGTCGACCAGATTCAATGCGAAAGTTAGCACCTACAACCAAGTTTTCGGTGACCGCGTAAGCGCCACGAAGTCGAAGTTGATGACGTCTATCATTTGGTAGGTTCCCGTATGCACCATCCATTAGCTCAGGAAAATCAAAATCTGTAGTTAAGCCAGCATCACCTTGACCATTATCCGATTTTACCAGTCCTTCACTATTACCGTAACTATGTGACCAAGTATAAGAAGCGTTCATTGTCCATACTTCATTCCATGCACGGTTCAAGGTAAACTCTAAAGAGTGATAGGTACGCTCAGCTTCTGGATATCCAGCGGCTGCACTATCGAAAGTATAAGACGAGTCGGCATTTCCATCACAGTTTGTATCTGCGAATATAGTGACTTCTTCGCCAGGATTAGCTAATACATAGTCATCTAATGTACAGCCATTTGGCAGTGTACCAAAGTACATATCATCGATAGCACCATTTAATGAACGAGTCATGCCTTTAACGCCCCAAGCCCAGTCATCGTTGATCACTTGCTCGTAGCCTAAAATGTATTCGTCTTGGAACATCGGATCTAAGTCTTGGTCGACGATAGATCTGGTATCAGGAACAGTGCCGTCACCTGTGACACGAACAGTGCCAAGTTGCTCACCTAATATTGGTAGTTGATAAGCATTGCCTTCAAAGCTTTCATCGCTTAAACCATTTAATACATAATAGGTTTCAGAATCATCTTCATTACCAGACAAACGAACATTTGTATTACTTGCTACCGGTAAGAAATATCGACCAGCATTAGCAAATAATTTTGATTCACCATCACCATTAATATCCCAAGCAAAACCTATACGAGGCGCGAACATATTCTCAACTTTTACAAAAGTACTACCAGCAGAATTTTTATTGTCAAAAGTCTCTAAGCGAGCGCCTAAAGTAAGGGTGATATTATCTGTCGCTTGCCAAATGTCTTCAAGATATAGAGCACTTGATTCTGTTTCAAAGTCACCACCTACGGTACGTTTACGAGCGGCAACATAAGAGTCGCCAGCTGAAGCGGGAGCGACAAATTTATTCGGTAATTGACGGGTCGCCGCAAAATCGAGCAGACTATAAGATATACCATCTGGACCAGAGTACTTCTGAACTGAGCCGGATGTGTTAACTTCTCTATCGTAACCAAACCTAATTAAATGATCTTCTAAGACATATTCAAAATCAATTCGGAATGCTTTTCGATCATCATTACCATCTTCAACACCTGATGTAGAAGTACAACCTAAATCACCAGATACGGCTACTGCGCGTAAATCATTGACATCAGCACAATGATCTTGTACGTTGTTGGTATCTGTTAAAGAGTATTCGTTAATGCCATACAAGGCTTTAACTGAAAAATCATCAGTAATATAGCCAGTGTACGTAAGGGAGTAATTATCACCGCCGCGTATTTGTGTCGATGTGTTTTTATAAGCCCCTTTTTTTTCTGTGGCAATCTCATAAGCATAGTTGTCGAAAGTACCATCATTTGAGTCAGAGAAAGCTAAAAGTTCTAATTTATGATCGTCATTAATTTGCCAATCAATTTTAGTCCCCCAGAAATCAGAAGCATTATTATATTGTGTCCACTGAGTACCTGAAGTATTTGAGAAGTTATTGTCTCTATCTCTTGCTTCATACATAGCGAAGAAAAATAAGGTATCTTGAATAATTGCGCCTGAAGCATAGACAGAGGCATTTAATTCATCTCGTTCGTCTTTACTGTTTGTACGATAATAGCGCCCGTCAGGGAAGCGGGTATCTTGCCCTTCACCACGTAATGAGTCTGGGGTAGCAAAAATTTCGCCACCAAACTTGAATTCATTTGAGCCCGATTTGGTAACTGCATTGACCACACCACCGGTAGCACGACCAAACTCTGCCGAGTAGCCACCAGTTTTAACTTGAAACTCTTTATAGAATGAAAAAGGAACAGTAGAGAAACCTAAACCATTTCTAAAGTTCGTTACATTTAAACCATTAATGTAAGTTGAGTTTTCTGCAGCAGATGCACCACCAAATGAAATGGCTCCACCAAATCGAGAATCACCTTCAGTTGTGCCTGGGGCAAGTAGTGCAACCGCATTAAGGTTTCTTGGAACAGGTATACGAGATAATTCTACAGCACTAATGTTTAATGCTGACTCAGACGAAGTTACATCAATTTGCGCGATTCTACTGCCTACCACCGAGATAACTTCGGTATCACCCGATTGCATTTCTAGGCCAACGTTAGTTGAGTCACCTAATGAAACTCTTACTGTGTCTAAACTTATAGTTTCATAGCCAGTTTTTTGGGCGGTAATAGTATAGATCCCAGTTGATAAATGCGGAAATCGGTATGAGCCATTCTCATCAGCAATGAGCGTTTTAGAATAACCGGTTGCATTGTTTTTGATGGTGATTTTAGCCCCAGATAAAGTCCCACTTACTGTTGATACCACCCCTTTTATTGTGCCATCTGTGTTCGCCGCAGATGCTAAGCCTGATGTTCCTAAAATAGTCGCTATTGCAGCAGCTGCAAGTGACTGTTTAAAGACCTTAGTGTAATTGTTTTTCATGTTTAATTCTCTCATGTGTACATATTTTAGTGTTATTATAGGATTTGGTTTTCGTTAAAAAGCATTATGTAAAATCAATGCGATACTAAAGATATAGGGCGAGAGTTTGATGCACTAGATGATATATTTGAAATGTGACTATGATGCTGTGAATGGTGCTAATTTGGCTGTTTGAAATATAATATTACAAGTGACAAGTATTTGTGAATATACTGAAATATACTGAATTCTCCTCTTTACTCCCTCCTAATTCAGGCCGGAAATCCGCGACTCCTTTTGGTGATACCTGAGATTTTTGGACAACCATGATAGATAATGAGAGGACAAAAAGTTGAGTTTTAACTATTCCATCGTTAGCTATATTTGTCTGTATTGTGTGGCTTTGACATAGTTAGACACATCAGGCTTACTAAAATTTAGCAACCGTCACCTTGTCTATGTTGCTTAAATCAGCCAATCGATTTTTTAAATTCACAAGCTAGTTTTGCTCTCTGAACTTATACTCTGAATTATATTATTTAATAACGCTCATAATTCTTTGCTGCGGTGTGCTAAAACGCGCTTTAAAAAATGGGATTTATTACTCGAGTTGATAATAAACTCGTTGGTTTTTTATATTGGCGAGCATGTTGTGGCTGAAGCCACTTTGATGGATATTTTTGTTTCTCCGGATCAGCAAGGTAACAGTTACTTTAAGGCATTCCTTGAGTATTTTTTTGATCAAGTCAGACGGCTAGAAAATATGATTATTTGGCTAGAAGTTAGAGCAAAGAAAATTCACGCTCAGATGATGTATATTAATAGTGGCTTTATCGAAACAGGACACCGTACGGGTAATTATCCGAGCGTAAAGGGTTTTTATTACTAATGTGATATTGTGATGAAGAAAACTCTTTAAATTCATTTACGCTTTATTTAAGCGCCAGTTACATTTAAAAACATTATTTTACTTAACGCCACTAGTTAATAAAAGACCAACTATCTACTATTTAGCCTCGCATTAATTAACAGGCTAAGAGTAGGAATATGTTAAAAAATAAAATATTAATAACTGACAGCCAAGCGAACAATGAAGACTTGGTTAATTTAGTTATGAACCAAGCGCTGGAACAAATAATCAAATTAACCGGCGTAAATAAAACACATGCCTTGGCATTAATGGCAGGGCAGTTATCTTCTGAAGATTGCCATCAAATTGCACCATATCAGCCTATTATAGAACATGAAGAAAGCATTTTTATTCGACACCTATTCAATTAGATAATTATAGATATTAGCCAGTATCTATAATTATCACCATCACCATACCTACAAAAAATACCTTTCAATCACAAAATCAAAAATCTTTAATATTTAGTTTGATAGTTTTTATCGAGTCGTTATTAGAAATGTAGGAACGAAAACTTTAAAAATTAATACGCGCAAATGTATTACCTGCCTTTTTAAGTATGTAGAAATGTAACAATCTACGAAAGTGTGGGTATAACTTATACGAAACTAGATATTCATTTCAGTTTTTCGCCTTATATTATTTATATTACTTATTCTTATAGTTACTGATACCTTATTGATATTGTTGTTTATTTCAATTTGTTGTTTGCTGTTGTTATTATATAAAATTTCTTAAGGTTTATTTTTTATAAAATATATGCGACCATTTAGTGGTGTATATTGTTATACAATATACAAATAAACTAAAGTATAATAAAAATGGAAGTGGATAACATGGAAGATCCTTTTGAGTATTTAATGACAGATAGCCATCTTTATCATCTAAATGAAGAGTTTCAGCCTAATATAGAAAGTGCAGGGTATAGCGATGAAATAGTCGATGAAATAGCCGATGATAAAATTAAGTTGATGCCAAGCATGCAATCAACTAAACCAGTCGGTTGTAATTTTATAACTGTAAAGTCGGTTGGCAAAATAGAATTTATCGATTACAACGAAGTTATATGGCTTTATGCCTCTGCAAACTATATTGAAATATTCTTAGATGGTCGATCTATCTTGCATAGAGAGTCATTAACCAATTTAGAACATAAATTTAAAAACACCCATTTTGCTAGGGTGCATCGCTCCTCTATAATCAACTTAAATAAAATTAAATCGATTGAAAGTGAAAACGGAAAATATAATTCAATTACCCTAACTAATGGACATAATGTCAAATTGAGTAAGACATACCGAACAGATTTGTTTAAACACCTTGGTGTAGAGAATGCTTAATAAAAAAGGCATTTAAAACTCCCCGTTAGGTTAAAAGTGAAATATCAGCTATGCGCTCTATAGTTTTATAAATGATATAGTAAATCAGATAAACAAAAACAATCAGGTATTCTAATACAGTATTGCTATAGTCAGCCTCCTTGTAGTTTTGGTCTGACAGCAGAAAACAGTGCCCCTGCTAAAGGTTCAAAATATTACTTTAGCCGTGTTATAGCACTTTCTTCATAACAATAGCATCTTCGTAACCAAAACCATTTGCACTTGGGTAATAACCTGTTCTTCGACCTGTCTCGGTAAACCCATTATTGATATACATCATTTGAGCGCTAATGTTTTTTGCTCTAACTTCTAGCCAAATAATTCTATTATCTAGCTGTCCTGCTTGCTTAAAAAAATTCTCAAGTAATGCTTTACCGTAACCATTGCCTTGTTGGTCTGGAGAAACACAAATGTCCATCAAGGTTGCTTCTCCTGCAACATATTCACCTATGTAAAAGCCCATGATCTTGTTGTCTACTTTTAACATGTCGCCAAAGTATCGACCACCGATACAACTGGTGAATGTTTTCTCACTCCAAGGATGAGAATGGCAAGAATTTTCAATAGGCATTAACGTGTTGATGTCGCTTGCTGATATTTTGTGAAAACTGAAAGTCATAAAAGTGAGAGCTCTTGGAGTTTTTGCCATAAGTTACGTTTAAGCTGAGGCGAGTTTTTTAATGTATTGAGTGCAGGTGTTACTAAGTGATTATGTTCATCAATAGATATTTCTTCATTAGCACTAAAATACCAAGTGAGTAAACCAAGCGATAATTTATTATCGTGACAACTAATTTCCCCAACAGATAATTCTAAGCTAGTTATAACATCTAGAAATAAATGGCTTTTTAGTAAGGAGGTTAACTCTATGTCGAGGTGGTTCACTTTATCAGTAGTAACGTCATTACCGGCTTTTTTTAACTGCCAAAGGTCAATACCCATTGCTTGCAGTTGTGAAAATTGTCTTTTGGTAATGGTCATATAATTATAGAGAGTCGTTGCACTAACAATGATTAATATATGATGACAGAGTTTTATCCTAATACCAAATCAATCGTTTGAAAACTCTTCGCTGTTTTGATTTTTTACTAAATATTCAAAGGCTACAAGAGGAACCGCTTTACTGAAATAGTATCCTTGATATTCTTCACAATCTAAGTGCTGAAGAAATTCTAAATGCTCAACTAACTCTACCCCCTCAGCAACAACAGTTAAATTTAAGTTATGCGCTAAATCTACTATTGATCGTACAATGCTTTGATCAACAGAAGACTGATGCATATCCATAATAAAGGAACGATCAATTTTTAGAATATCTATGGGAAACTGTTTCAAATAATTTAATGAAGAAAAACCTGTACCAAAATCATCAAGTGAAAGTTTAAAACCTAAAGATTTTAGTTGCTTCATGGTGTTAATAGCTTTATCAATGTCTTTAAGTAACATACCTTCTGTTATTTCAATTTTTATTAGGGAAGACGGTATTTTATAATCCGCTAACTTTTCCTTTAAAAGTGAAATAAGATCATCTGATTTTGAAAACATTTTCCCAGACAAGTTAATAGCAATGGGTCCGAAGCCTTTATTTTCATTTTGCCAAAGGGCGGCCTGTTTAAAAATTTTATTAATAGTTATTTCATCAATTAAATCTATTAAGCCTAGTTTTTCGGCGAAGGGGATAAATGAATCGGGGTAAATAATATTACCATTAGGTTCTATCCAGCGTATGAGTGCTTCAGCTCCTGATATATTTGCAGATTTTATGTCAATGAGTGGCTGAAAGTAAAATTCAAATAAGTCGTCTTTTATTGCGGTAAGCAAGCGTTGTTCTTCCTCTAACTGAGCATTTGCTTCGTTATTCATGTGCTGCTCAAAAAACCTGTAGTCATTGTACTGCTGATTTTTACTGTCGATCATAGCTAAAGCCGCTTTTCTTAATAACTCTTGCGGCTCCTTTGCATCTTCTGGAAATCGGGTTATGCCAACATTAGCTGTAATGCTAAAGTGATGATTATCTAAGCTAAATGTGGAATCAAAACAAGAAAGTATTTTACGAGCTACCGATATAGCACCGTATCTAGGGTCTGAAAGCTCTACTAAAATACAAAATTCAGCACCATTGATACGTGCAATAACGTCTTTTAAATAAAGCGCTTTATTTAAACGAACGGCTATTTCACAAATAAGTTGATCACCACAATTGTGGCCATAAGAGTCGTTAACTTTTTTGAAGCCATTAACATCAAGTAATAAAATAGTTGGAGATTTTTTGGAACGTTGAGAGTTCAGCGAGGATTGAATGATCAACTCGTTCAGTAGTGTTCTGTTAGGTAGTCCCGTTAAGTCATCATGAGTTGCAAGTTTACTGAGCTGTTGTTGTATTTTTATCTTCTCAGTAATATCACGAAAAACACCTAGGTAATGAATAATATCACCATCATCGTTTTTTATTGCTTCAATATCTAGGTCCAGTGAATATGTTTCACCGGTAGATTTTTGATCGTAAATTTCCCCCTGCCACGTACCTTTAACCATCGCATGGGTACGTAGCGTTTCTGAAAAATTAGCATCTTGGCCATTTATTTGGGCAAAGGTGACCTTTTGACCAATAACATCAGATTTTTCCTTGAGGGTATGGGTAACGTAAGCATCATTAACGACTTCAATTTCAAAACCAGTATTGGTGATCCATACCGCGTCAGAAGTATTTTTAAAAGCATTGGATAATAACATTAACTGCTTTTCGTTAGCTTTTATTTCTTGGTTATAAAGTGCTAAACGTTGTTGCTCTTTTTTACTGTAGTAGCGACTTACTGCAAGAAATATAATAACTAAAGCTGATATAGCTAAGGTAATAATAATAAAACGCTGACTTTTCACTGAGCTTATTTTAAGACCACGTAATTTGTTTTCGGCTTGTAGTAAGTCGATCTGTTTCTGCTTATTTTCAGCCTGGTATTGCGATTGCAGTTGATTAACAGAACGTTGCTGTGCTTTTTCGTTTAATTTATTTTTGAGTTTGGTTGATTTTTCAAAATAAAGATAAGTTTGTTGCCAATCTCCTTTTTCTAAGTAGGCTTTACTAATCTGTTCGTAGATCGCAGCCTCTTCGAATAGCAATTTATTCTTTTGGTAATAAGGTAAGATGTCTCTATAAAGTTTAAGGGCTTGTTGATACTTTCCCTGTATAACTAGTAGCTTTCCCATAGATGATTTTGAAATTTGATAATTAAGTTTATTATCTGTTTCTTCGCTTAATTTTAATGCCTGCCTAATCATAGTTTCAGCTTGTGCTAATTTATGAAGCGTTAAATAGTCCTCGGCGAGTGCTAACATTGCACCTAACCTTACCTTTGGAAATAAGGTGTTTTTATGAGAATTTAATGCCTTTTGGTAAGCCGTTATCGCATTGTCATATTGTTGTAAATTACTGTAATAAATTCCCTGGTTAACCAAGTTCGTCATATAACCTTGATGATCACCAAGTTGTTTAGAAATGCTTAACGTTTTTTGTAAATATGTAAGAGCTGATAGAAAATCTTTCTGTGCCCAACGTATTAATGATAGGTTGTTATAGCTACGCGCAAAGCTTTTTAGTTTACCTAAACGTTCATACGCTTTTGACGCTGTTATGAAAGACTGTTGAGCTAAATCATAATTACCAAGGTGAAAATAAGAGCCTCCCATTAGGTTATGAATCTGAGCAATATCTACTTCAGGAATACTCAGTTCGTTATTAACTAAATAGGTATTTTTAGTTATTGTTAGCTTTTTACTTTGGGTTAGTAGTTCTGTTGCATTATTTAGGAGAGTTACGTGATGTTGTTCATTTTGCAGATAAAGTAGCCCCCGTAGTTTCGTTAAAAACGTTAAGGTTACCACTGTCTTTTTTGATTTGATTTTAGCTAATAGTTGATTGTATAAAAAAAGCCATCTTTTTGATTTCTCTTTATCTGCTTGACGTATAGCAAGCTCATGAAGTTTGTGAACAACAATAATACTATAATAGCTATTTTTATAAGGTTCGAGTGTGGTGAGAAAACTTGTATATAATAGCTCCTTTTCATTAGCTGACGTTGAGTCATTATTATTGATTATTTGAAAGGCATTATTAAAGTCGTGTTCGCTTTGTATTGTTATTGCTGAACCACTTATCGACAATAAAATAGCCGTTACAAATACACTTAATGAAAGAAATCGCTTTATATATATGATCGAATTGATGTTCAATATTTTAAATACCTTTCAGAATAATCTAATGGTGAAGTAATTATAGATAACTTTTATTCTAATGTTAGATGAAAAATATTAAGCAGAAAGTTTTTTCGAATTAAAAGATGATTGACAGGTCTGTAATTATCAATAAATCTAAAGTGGAATGATTTTAATTAAGATAATGGAAAGGAAAATGGCAGGGGTGGAGAGACTCGAACTCCCAACCATCGGTTTTGGAGACCGCTGTTCTACCAATTGGAACTACACCCCTGCAACGGATTCGAATTATACCCATGCAATTACAAAGGTAAAGCGCTAATGTGAAAAAAAATGAAATAAACAACTTGTTCGCTTAAATTATCTACATTGCGCTGATTTTAAAGTCAATTGAAGTTCGTTATTACAAAAACGCAGTTCTTCCGGGTAAGGAAATACATCTTCAAACTTACCTGCCGCGACATTTTTCTGGCAACCTTGCCAAAAGCTTGCTTCTAGCAAATCAGCATGATGAAGTAAAAATGCATTTCTATATTTTGCATTGGCCAAAGCAAAGGTTGCCAACTCTTCAGGGAACATATCTCCTGGAGCAACAGAATACCAAGGTTCAGCCGCATATATTTGCTCTTCTGTAATAGCTTCGGGTTTTACCCTAAAGTTTACTTCATCCATATAAGTGATTTCATCGTAATCATAAAAAATTACTCGGCCATGGCGCGTTACGCCAAAATTTTTCAGCAGCATGTCGCCAGGAAATATATTAGCGGCAATTAATTGTTTTATGGCTTGGCCATAACCATACATAGCCTCATTTATTTCTTCATCGTTGGCTTCAGACAAATAAATATTTAAAGGGATCATTCGACGTTCAATATAAAGGTGTTGAATTATTATCATATCGCCTTCATACCGAATAATGGAAGAAGCAACCTTATTCAATTCCTCTAATAATTCCTTTGAAAAACGTTTTATAGGAAAAGCAACTTCTGAATATTCCATGGTGTCAGCCATTCTTCCAACTCTATCGTGACGTTTAACTAAGAGATACTTACCCTTAACATCTTGCTTGGTCATGTTTTTGCTTGGCGAAAATTTATCTTTGATAATCTTAAAAACATAAGGATAAGAAGGCAACGTGAATACCGACATCACCATGCCCTTAATACCAGCAGCGAGTACTAATTTGTCGTTACTTTTGGACAAATGATTGAGGAAGTCTCGATAAAATTGAGTTTTACCTTGTTTATGAAACCCTATCGCCGAATACAAGTCTGCACGTGTTTTATGAGGAATTAATGTTTGTAGGAAATTAATTAATGCATGGGGGTGTTGGCAATTAACAAAAAAGTAAGCGCGGGCGAAACCAAAAACCACGGCCATATTTTCATCATCGGTTAATACAGCGTCTATAGATAAACCTTTCTCACTGTCGTTTAGTATCGAAAATATAAAAGGGGTTACTCCAGCAGGGGAGATAACACGGCCAATAATATAAGCCCCCTTATTACGATAAAAAACAAAGTTGAGAATATCAAATTGCATTGTTTCTAATTGGAACATGGTTTTTTTCGCGTTTCGACGAAAAACTTGAATCAGTTGATTAACATCATTTTCAATATCAACGTATGGTACATTGAAATCTGGAGAAGTAATCATCTCTTTGATGGTTTGAAATACACCTTTTTCGGCAGGATGATAGCGAGTATAAATTACCGGGGCTGGAGAGCCATCAAGGCGATTAGCGGTACTTTCAACAAAAATAAAATCGTTATGGTAATACTTCTGTGAAAATAAATGGCAAAACACTGAATTATAAAATGTCTCTGCTAATTCTGGTTGTTTATGTGTGGTTAAAATCCCCATATAAGCCATTTTGACATTGATCCACAATTTATCATCAAGTGTGGTTAATTCGTAATTTTCATTGAGTGTTTTTATTGTCTCAGAAACACGAAGCTCGTAAAAATCAGTACGTTGTTTGGCTGCTTCTTGTACTTCAGCCCATTGGCATTGTTCAAAGCGCTGTTTAGCTGATTGAGTTATTTCAGCAAATAATTCAATGTGGTGATTAAATCCGTCAAGGATAGTATTAGCAATTGCTTGGGAAAACTTTTTCATGAGTATTTTACAGCTATTTATTTTCTGATGATTTCAGCATACGACATATTAATAGAATGGGGTGATAAAGTTGCTAATATGATGATTATAACCAAGGTTAATAATCATCAACTTTTTATTTGCCGTCTTCTTATAGTCTTCTTAGCGGTATTACTTGCTATTGTTGGCTTAGAGCTCTAAAATTACGCGCTTTTTAATCTCTTAATTTATGATGGTTTGTAATGCGCGTAGCTGATTTTTCTTTTGATTTACCCGAAGAACTTATTGCCCGATATCCGAAGGCTAATCGTACATCAAGCCGTTTAATGTCGGTTGATGGTAACAGTGGTGAAATTTCCGATCTCGGCTTTACCGATATTATTGAACAACTTAATGCTGGCGATTTGTTAATTTTCAACAATACCCGTGTTATTCCTGCCCGTATGTTTGGTAAAAAAGAAAGTGGGGGAAAAATAGAAGTATTGGTTGAAAGGTTAATTGACGACAAACGGTTTCTTGCCCATATTCGCGCCAGTAAATCACCTAAGGTTGGTAATAAACTCATTTTAGAAGATAAAGTTTCAGCCACTATGTTGGCTCGACATGGCGCATTATTTGAATTAGAAGTACATGGTAACCAATCGGTATTATCGGTACTTGATGATATTGGCCATATGCCATTACCCCCTTATATTGACCGTCCTGATGAAGATAGCGATCGCGAAAGGTATCAAACAGTTTATAATCAAAAACCTGGAGCAGTTGCTGCGCCCACTGCTGGCTTGCATTTCGATGAAAACTTATTAGAACAAATAAAGACGAAAGGTATTGAATTAGCTTTTGTGACCTTGCATGTCGGAGCAGGAACCTTTCAGCCTGTAAAAGTTGATGAAATAGCCGACCATATTATGCATGCCGAGTATGTGGAGGTTTCTGATAAGGTTGTGCAGCAAATAGCTAAAACAAAAGCTAACGGTGGTCGAGTAATCGCGGTGGGTACAACATCCGTTCGTTCTATTGAAAGTGCGGCAAAAGTTGCTAAAGAAAAAGAAACCGTGTTATCTGAATTTTATGGTGACACTGATATTTTCATTACACCAGGCTATGAATTTCAGGTAATTGATGCGTTGATCACTAATTTTCATTTATCCGAGTCAACCTTGTTAATGTTAGTCAGTGCATTTTCAGGCTATGAACACATGATGACGGCGTACCAACATGCGGTGAAAGAAAAATATAGATTTTTTAGTTATGGCGATGCAATGTTTTTAACTAAAAGGAAAAATAGCTAATTCGATATGTCTTAAATGATTACGTAATCAGCTAGTAATATAGTTAAGCTTATATAATTTAAATGAATAACCGCTAGCCTGTTTCGCTAGAGGGTTTGGAGAAAATCTAAAATGACAGATAAAACGATAGAACAAGTAGCAAAACCTGCTAAAAATAAAATGAAGTATGAGTTAATCAATACGGACGGCAAAGCACGTCGTGGTCGTTTAACGTTTGATCGCGGGACGGTAGAAACTCCAGCTTTTATGCCTGTAGGCACATACGGCACCGTTAAAGGTATGAAAATGGAAGAAGTTGAAGCGACCGGCGCTGAAATTATTCTCGGTAATACTTTTCACCTAATGTTGCGTCCAGGTACTGAAATTATTGAACAGTTTGGTGGTTTACACAAATTCATTAACTGGCAAAAACCAATCCTTACAGACTCGGGGGGCTTTCAAGTATTCAGTTTAGGTAAAATGCGTAAAATCACCGAAGAAGGTGTCAGATTTAACTCGCCTATTAATGGTGACAAAATTATGCTTACTCCTGAACGTTCAATGGAAGTACAGCGTAGCTTGGACGCAGATGTTGTTATGATATTTGATGAATGTACGCCGTATCCTGCTTCACATGAAGAGTCACAAAGCTCAATGGAGTTATCACTTCGTTGGGCACAGCGTTCAAAAGATGCTCATGGCGATAATCCTTCTGCACTCTTTGGTATTGTCCAGGGTGGTATGTATGAAGATTTACGTGAAGTTTCAATCAAAGGTTTAAAAGCCATAGATTTTGACGGATATGCGATTGGCGGTTTATCGGTAGGGGAGCCCAAAGAAGATATGATTCGTATTCTAGATCATACCGCCCCCTTGATTCCTGAAAACAAGCCCCGATATCTGATGGGGGTTGGTAAACCAGAAGACTTAGTAGAAGGTGTTCGACGCGGTATCGATATGTTTGATTGCGTTATGCCGACAAGAAACGCTCGTAATGGCCACTTATTCGTGACTAACGGTGTTGTTAAAATTCGCAATGCTAGCCATAAAACTGATACCGGCCCATTAGACAGTGAATGTGACTGTTATACCTGTAAAAATTATTCACGTGCTTATTTACATCATTTAGATAAGTGTAATGAAATACTTGGATCACAATTAAATACTCTACATAACTTACACTTTTACCAACGTGTTATGAAAGGTTTGCGTGATGCCATCGAGCAAGGTAAGTTAGACGACTTTGTTAGCGACTTTTATGCGCTACGCGAGTTACCTGTTCCAGAACTAAAATAGAAATTTATCCATTTATTAACAATAAAAATCAGAGGAAATTATGAGTTTATTTATCAGTGAAGCACACGCAGCATCAGGCGCAGCACCAGGCGCAGATGGCACATCAATGTTGATCATGTTAGCCGTTTTCGGTTTAGTATTTTACTTTATGATCTATCGCCCACAAGCTAAACGAGTAAAAGAGCATAAAGGTTTAATGTCTGAGTTATCAAAAGGTGATGAGATATTAACCCAAGGTGGCATTGTTGGTAAAATTGTTAAAGTTTCAGATGAAAAAGATTTTATCGTAGTAAGTGTTGCTGAAGGTACTGAAGTAGTTCTTCAAAAAGCAGCAATAAATGCTGTATTGCCTAAAGGCACAATGAAATCATTGTAAGCGTAAATTAATGTCGGTTAGTAATTCATTTGACGAAAGTTCAAATGAATTACTGGTCTACAACAATTTAAAATAAGGTTAATAAAAAAGGATGAACTTGTGTTAAACAAATACCCTTTATGGAAAACATTAATGGTGCTATTTATAGTAGCCTTTGGTGCTTTATACGCTTTACCTAATATATACGGTAAAGATCCAGCAGTACAAATTTCGGGTTTACGTGGGGTGGAAGTTAATCTTGCATCGCTTGATAATGTAAAGACTCAATTGAATACAGGGAACATTTCATTTCTAAGCATAGTACTTGAAAATGATCAGTTATTGGTACGCTTTACGGATACAGAGCAGCAGCTTCGTGCCCGTGATTTACTTGATGAAAGCTTAGGTAACAAGTATTCTGTTGCTTTAAACCTTACACCGGCAACTCCTGCATGGTTAGCAAGCATTGGCGGAACACCAATGAAGTTAGGTTTAGATTTAAGTGGTGGTGTTAGCTTCCTAATGGAAGTGAATATGAGCGAAGCCATTGTAAAAGCGCAAGACGGTTTAGTCGGCGATTTTCGTACTGATTTACGTGGCGAAAAAATTCGTTATCGTAGTGTAAAAAAATCAAAAGACTCAATTAATGTTAAGTTTCGTAATGCTGAAGACTTAACGGCCGCTCATGATTTTTTGAAAAAGCGCTACCGTGATTTTTTGATGACAGAAAATACGGATAACTTAACCTTATCTGCGAAAATGACAGAACAAAAGCTCAAAGAAATTCGTGAGTATGCTATCCAGCAGAACATTACTATTATACGTAACCGTGTTAATGAGTTGGGTGTTGCTGAGCCGCTAGTTCAACGCCAAGGTAAAAAGCATATTATTATCGAGTTACCGGGTGTTCAAGACACGGCTAAAGCAAAAGAAATTCTTAATGCTACCGCAACAATTGAATTTAGGTTGGTTGATACTGAAGGTGACTTAAGTGCTGCCCTAAATGGCCGTGTTCCAGCAAGTTCAAAATTATTGTATGAGCGTAACGGAAAGCCAGTTTTATTGAAAAAACGCGTGATGTTAACGGGTGATCATATTGTTGATGCTGGTACGGGGTTTGACCAATTCTCTCGTCCTAAGGTTAGTATTTCACTTGATTCTGCCGGTGGCGGGAAAATGTCCAATGGTACTAAAAGTAACATTGGCAAGCCGATGGCTACGGTATTTATTGAATTCAAACCCACTGAACGTGTTGATGCTGAAGGAGATACTATTTTTGAAAAAATAGAAGAGGTTATCTCTGTTGCTACTATTCAAGCTCGTTTAGGAAAAAATTTCGAAATTACTGGGGCTGGTAGCCAAACTGAAGCAACAAACTTGGCATTATTACTACGTGCTGGTGCGTTAATTGCGCCTATTCAAATTGTTGAAGAACGTACTGTTGGACCTACATTAGGTGCTGAGAACGTTAGATTAGGCTTTCAAGCTATAATGATGGGCTTTGGCTTAGTCTTCATCTTCATGATGATTTATTACCGTGCCTTTGGTGTAGTTGCAAACTTGGCACTTGGTGCTAACTTAATATTGATTATTGGTGTGATGTCTCTAATTCCAGGTGTAGCTTTATCGTTACCAGGTATGGCGGGGATTGTATTAACGGTTGGTATGGCTGTTGACGCTAATGTACTTATATTTGAGCGTATCCGTGAAGAAATTCGCGAAGGTAAGTCGATTCAACAATCGATTCATCAAGGATATGATGCAGCCTTTTCAACAATTATCGATGCCAATATTACTACGCTAATTGCTGCCCTTATTTTGTATGCTATTGGTACCGGACCTATTAAGGGTTTCGCAATAACTTTATCTATTGGTATTCTTACGTCAATGTTCACTGCTGTTGTGGGTACTCGTGCTGTCGTGAATCTTGTTTGGGGCGGAAAGCGTCTCGACAAAATTTCAATTTAGGGTGTAGGTTATTATGGAAATTTTAAAATTAAAAGAAACTGTCAATTTTATGCGCTACCGCAAGGTGGCAATGATATTCAGTATTATATTAATGCTTGCTTCAGTATTCTCATTAGCGACGAATAAGTTAAGTTTAGGCTTAGACTTCACTGGTGGTACCTTAATTGAAGTCGGTTTTGAAGACGCAGCAGACTTAACTAAAATCCGTGAGGTGATGGACAGTAATGGCTATGACGATGCGGTTGTACAATTATACGGAAGTAGTCGCGATGTGGTTATTCGTTTAGCTGAACGCGAAGGCTTAAAAGTTGAAATGCTAGGTAATCAGGTGATCAGTGCTTTAGAAAAAGGCACAGGTCAAAAAATGGAAATGCGCAGAATTGAGTTCGTTGGCGGTAGTGTTGGTGATGACTTAGCAGAGCAGGGCGGGTTAGCAATGCTAACTGCGTTGATTTGTATTCTAGTTTATGTTGCATTTCGTTTTGAATGGCGCTTTGCGCTCGGCTCTGTATTCGCTCTATTTCATGATGTATTGTTAACCTTGGGTTTATTTTCAGTGTTAAAACTAGAGTTTGATTTAACCGTTCTTGCGGCAGTATTGGCAGTTATTGGTTATTCACTCAACGATACCATTGTTGTCTCGGATCGTATTAGGGAAAACTTTCGTAAATTGCGTGAGGGCGGCCCAGCTGACATTATCAACGTATCATTGACGCAAACACTTAGTCGTACTTTCATTACGTCGATTACAACTTTACTAGTATTAGCCGCGTTATTCTTTAGAGGTGGTGAGCTAATTCACGGTTTTGCTACGGCATTATTATTTGGTGTTTTTGTAGGGACTTACTCATCTGTTTATGTCGCAAGCTCTGTTGCACTAGCCTTTGGTATTTCGAAAGAAGACTTAATACCAGAAGTTATTGAAGTCGAAGGCGCGGATCAAGAGCAAATGACTCCTTAAGCGCTTTTTAACGCTACAAGTTAAAACTAGAAACCGAGTGTATTAATTATACTCGGTTTTTTATTATCAAAATTTAATGGGATTACACTTAAAACACTAAGTTATTAGATATTTCTGTTTATAGTAGAGTTGAAAGTTAATAACTAAAAAGAAGGTGCTAAGTCTAATTATCATGCTTCCATTAGTAGATTATGTAATTTAATTACATAAGGCACTTTACATCCTGAAAATAATTAGTATAATTACTCTAGTTTTAAGGGCTTTGTTCTTAATCTCAAATTTTTGTAATTCCCTTGCAAATGTTTTTATGCCGCGTAAGTAACGTGGCTTTTTTTTGCCCTGAAAAGCTGAAGGACTAGAGACTACGAAACGGTATTGCGGATCACTTTAGCACTATTAATATTGAAATCTTCAGCCCGAACCGAAGTGATAATAGTTATAGGAGAGGTCGCGAGGTCGTAATATTTAGGATTAACGTATTGTTGCAACTTTAAGCTATAGAATATCTTAACCTTAGGCTTTAATGGCTCAGAGCGATTTCCCTCAATAATAACGGCTAGTTTGTCATCTGATAGCTGTACTAATGAGCCAACCGGATGTACGCCTAAGTATTTGATAAATTGCTGAACAATACTTTGATCAAACTTATCTTTTTGACCTAATAAATAGCGCAATGCATTAATAGGCTGCTGACTTTTCTTATATCTTTTATCGCCTGTCATAGCATCATAGACATCGACAATAGCTGTAATACGAGCAAGCTTTGAAAGTTTTTCTTTTTTCATGCCTCGAGGGTAACCTGACCCATCTAAACGCTCATGATGATTAATAAGCATATCCATAATGATGGGATCGGTAAAACCATCGCGTTTGCAAAGTTGATGTCCCCACGACAAATGCTTTTTTACTACATTCATTTCATTACTGGTCAGTTTATTTGGCTTATCAATAATGCCTTTCGGTATTTTGGCAACGCCAATATCATGCAATAGCGCACCTAAGGTCATTTTCTGCGCAGTCTGTTTATTTAAACCAAGAAAAAGTGCAAAGCCACATACTAATATTGCACAGTTTGTTGCATGCTCCCACTGATAAGTAGAGTGATGTCTAATACGCGTTAATATAGTTATTGCATATTCATTTCGTATCACTGAGTCGGTTATTTCACCGGCAAGTAGACTAATTGCTTCTGGCGACAAACTCTGTTGATTTTGTGCCCGCTTAAGTAAATCTTGAATACATTTAGTGGTATTGTCATAAACTTCGCATGAGCGAGTAAATTCTTCATCGAGCGAGCAGGGGGCAGTGGAGGGTGGGGGGGGAGATGACAGCGGTTGCTGATCATTAACATCTACTTGAGACGTTTTATTTTCTTCCTGATGAGTAATATTGACACTTTCAGAACAAGACCTTTCATCATGTTCACACTTTATGATGACTTGAGTTACCCCCTGCTTTTTCAAAGAATCTATGGTGCGCTGAGAATTCACTCTTCCTTGATTTTTCACTTTATTTTTTGCATCGTTTAGAATGACAGTGGTTACAAACATGCCCGGTTTTAAATCATTAATTGATAATATTTTTAAATTTACAGCTTTTGTCATTAAGAGACGTACTATGGTAATTATTATATATAGGGTTATATTTACGCACTTCCCAAGACTTTACAATGAAATGTTATTTTAGAAGGTTGCTAGGTATGACATAATTCGCAATGTCTCACTTAATTATTAATGGAAAAATCACCATGAACACGACAACATTAAATATTTTTTTAGCCGAAGTAAAAAACACACAATCTTTTTGGGCATTACAAGAAAAGTCGGGTGAAGATTGGGTGGTACTTGATTCAATCAATTTCGAAAATACCGACGTTATGCCACTTTGGTCAACAAAAGAGCTTGCTCAGCAGCATTGTGTCGATGAATGGCAGGATTATCTACCCACTGAAATAAGCTTAAGTGATTGGTTAGAATTTTGGCTTGAAGACTTAGGTGAAGATGGTGTAATTATTGGTATTAATTGGCAAGAGGAAGTTGCAAATTCAGACGATGATAGTGAGATAAAAAATGAATACCTTGAACTTGATTTAGCTGAGTTTAGTCAGTCGCTTGCTGAAATAGAAGTGCTATAGATTTTTATAACTATGACATAAAGTTACTTTATAGCGAAGCATTTCTAATGCTCCGCTATTCTATTAAAATATTATCTTAATAAGGCGATGGTGGCATACCATTACCCTGACAATCGCCGCCAACCTTAGTTTTGGAATAGCTCGTGGCTGTTCCTACGAGTTTACGAACCATAGATTGACAATAATACATTTTATAGCCAGAAACTTGGCTCATCGAAGCGTCTTTATAATATACAATTGTCATTGCATTCTTCCATACAGCATATGATGACACTGATACACCAGCAATTAATATTGCACCAATTATTTTTAACTTTGTATTTTTTAACATTTTTATTTTCCTTCTTATAATGTTCTACGCTAGTTATTTAGCGTAAGTATAAAAGGTACACTAGTTAATGCAGTGTTACAAAATGTATTTTAAATGTTAATCTCGATATTGATATTGATATTGATATTGATGTTGGTTAGGTGCTTTATAAAATTATGCTAAAGAGTTGCTATAAATAATCTAATAAACTTATTCGACCATTCTTGGTCGACGCTATCTTATTATCGTGAGTTAAGTCTTTCCAAGCCGTTACCTTGCCACCACTATTAAGCTTTTCAAAATTGTTGGAATTACCGCTGCCATCAAAAGACAAAAAGGTCAGTAATTTCGAATAACTTACAGGCTCACTGATATCAATAGTAAGCAAGTCTTGTGTCCGTTTAGCAAAATGTAGTTGAATTTCTTGGTTATGTCGCTGATAACAATTTAATAGAAATTCGTCTTTCTCGATATTTTCAAGGGTAAAAGGTGCAAAGGTACTTTGGTAACAGCGCTTAATTATGGTATTGGAACCGCCATCTTTGCGAGTAACATTTACATACATGCGCTGTAGTAATTGCTTGATTGAGGGCAGCCAGTGCTGTGGCTGCCTTGTTAAATAGATAAACTTACTATCAGGATAAAAACTGTCGAGCCGTTTAAAATCACAAAAAGCAGGAGTGTCAGCAATCACCTGTGCGTTATCAAATGTTTTCTGTGTATAAGCCGTATGGGCAACCATAAAGCCAAGTTCTAGCATGGCTGCACAAATGCTGGTGGTACCAGTACGCGGCAGGCCAATTATAAAAATTCTAGAATTTATCATTCTATTTCACTCCTTTACTGCTACATCCAGGACTTTCGACTACTCTCGACTTGATAAAGAGCAATGTCTAAGAGTTGATAACCGACACCTTGCTCTATAAATGGAATGTCTTGTGCACCTGCAGCTAGTACAAACCGTATTGAACAAAGTTGATGGCGTTGTTGAAACCAGCTTTGCTTAAATTGGACTTGCTGGGTTTTATAAATGGGGAAGCAGTAATAGTCGACGCCAAAATATCCTTTACGAATATAAATAAATTTATCATCTTTAGCGAAGCCCCATCGAAGCCAGCGCATATAGATTAACAAGCTAATAAATAAATATATGGGGGTTATGGTCAACAAAAAATTAGCTTTATCTACAGTGAAAAAGAAAATAGAAAGTGCGATAAATATCGGCGTAAGAATAAAGCCTAAATTCCGAAGTAAAAATCGCTTGCTGATACGTTGATAATCTATGCTCATCATTTTGTTTTCAGGGTATACATTATCGATTAATGATAAACATTCATCAGGAAGAATAGACGGAACAATAATGCTGCTATTTTGTGCATTCGCTTGAAATTGACTTATGGCAGAATTACTTTGCTCAAACTTTAAGTTGATACGTTTAAGTAGAACATCAAGCCAGTCTTGTTGGCGCACTACCATTTGTAAACGCGATAAACGCATGATCACTTCATACTTGGTTAATAACCCACTACGTCGAATATAACGGTCGCCAACTTTGCTTAGGGTAAAATTGTAGAAGGTAATAATTGAACCCGCTATAGAAAATAAGGTAAAGGGTAATAAAATAATGAAAGTGAGTGTTAGTGCATAAAGTCCTATTTGCCACATTGGCTTGTCTGCAAAGGTAAATATCTTTTCAAGGTCGATACCTAAACCATGAAAAAACTCTATAATATAACGGCCGAAATCATCGAAAAACGGAGCTAAACCACCAAGAAAAATCCAAATTCTGTTATTGGTTAAACCATGAATGACTAAATCAGAAATACTACGAGTATTTAAAGTGACTTCATCGTCATGTTCATGGGATGAGGAGCTATTGTCTGTGTCATCATTAATAGGTGCTGGGGCAGAACTTGCTAATTGATGTTGCGCCAAAATTTCTTTTTTAAGTTGTTCTGCAAAATCTATTTTTAAAGCAACAACTTTAGCCTCTTGTTTTGCAGAGCCGGCAGTATCAAGTTGTAAACAAGTAAAACCAAAGGGTCGATAATATACGGGCTGTTCAAGCTTTACGTTTTGAATTTTTGAAAATGGTAAGTTGACATATTTTTTTGAAATTACCCCTGATCGTATTTCTATATGATCTCCATAGAGCCGATACTGGAAAAAATAGAAACTTAGAAAAATAGAAATCATGACTACGGCCAATAGACCTAAAGCTATAGGAGCCCAGAGGTGAGGGTGCGCCATGAAATTATCGTAGCCAATGTATAACGCTGGTAGAAGGACAACGATGTTACTTAGAAGGCCGATAATAAATTTAACCAAAAAATAAAGAATAGCGATCGGAGATATACGCTGCCAGTCTTGAGTGTTTTGCGAGTCATCACTTGCTTGAGTGTTGATTGGTACTTGTTCGCTATTCATCTCTTGAACTGAATTATCCATGATGATTAACATCTTTGTGATCAAGAATAAATTGGCGAATAATTTCTGCTTTTTCTAGCGGTAAGCCTGGTATTTCAAAAGTATGTAGAGCCCCGCCAGCACTGAATACTTGCAACTTGGCTAAACCAATTTTTCGGTCTATAGGGCCACGTTTTAGTTCGACATGTTGAATTCGTAGTACTGGCTGGCTAACCGTTTTTCGGAAAACAAGACCACTTTTATAGCTCAGGTCTTGCTGTCTAAGCGCATAAAACTTTTGTTTGTCAGCAAAAATAGTGTAGATCAGGCTCAAAGAACCAATAGATGCTACAGCCCATATAATATACCGAAAAATATTCGTCGCTTCTTGAGATAGGGGATAAAAACTTTGTAGCTGGATAATAAATAAAAGACTGACTAAAAATAGCGTCGAAAATAAATCAATATAACGATTTGCTTGTGCGTAGACAGGCGACAGTAGTTCGAACTTTAAATGCGATAACTGAGGAAGTTTAGTGTTACTAACAGAATCGTTGGTGAAGTCTACAGTTTCCTGCATAGTATTATTCCCTTTATTTTTATTGTATTTATTGTTTGCTCACCATGAAAAATCCTTCATGGTTAGATTATTTTGGTGATAAATAACCTAAATTAGCTAACCAACTTTCATCAAAGGTATTAATTACATCGCCGATAACGACTAAAGTTGGTGGCTTAATATTATGCAATTCAACCAGATCATTGAGTTTTTCTAATGTGCCACGATAAACCTGCTGTTGAGGATTAGTGCCTTTATGTATCAATGCAGCTGGTGTAGAGCCTTTACGACCCGCGGCCATTAACTGTTGGCTAATAATGGGTAAGCTTTTTATGCCCATATAAAATACGACGGTTTGTTTATTATCAGTAAGCGTATGCCAAGGCAGTGCTAATTCACCGTTTTCTTGCACATTGCCGGTTATAAATGTACAGCTTTGTGCCACCTGTCGATGTGTTAATGGAATGCCAACATAGCTTGTACAGGCGGAAGCCGCAGTCATGCCCGGCACAATATGGCATGCAACTCCATGTTTGAGGACAAACTGTGCTTCTTCACCGCCACGACCAAAAACGAACGGGTCGCCACCTTTTAACCGTAAGACCTTTTTATTCTGTTTAGCGTAATCAACTAATAATTGATTGATGCCATCTTGTGGGACGCGGTGGTCAGCTTGTTTCTTTCCCACATAAACGCTTTCACAGTGTTCGGGTAACAAGGCTAATATCTCGTTACTGACTAAGCGATCATAAATAACGACTTCTGCTTGTTTGATAAAGCGAAAAGCTTGTAAGGTGAGTAAGTCAGGATCGCCAGGACCTGCTCCAACCAATGCTACTTCACCGGGTGCAAATGGTTGTTTATTCGATTGCAGAGTGCTTGGTATAGACAACGTCATTATTTATCGCTACACGAAACGTTTAGATCTTTTAAAATTCCGTCTTGTAAGTTATAAACAAAGCCATGTACAGTCACATCTTGGTTTGCTTTCCATGCGTTGACTAAGGTTGTGGTATTGCACACATTAGCAACCTGCTCCATAACATTTAACTCACACAGTAAATCAACCTTTTCCTTATGGTCTGTAATCGAGTCTAGCTGGTCTTTATGGAAGCGATAGACATCTTTGATATGTCCTAACCAGTTATCAATTAACCCATGTCGCTTGTTATCAATTGAGGCAATTATTCCCCCACAGCCATAGTGACCACATACTATTATATGTTTTACTTTGAGGTTTTCTACAGCAAATTGGATAACTGAAAGACAGTTTAAGTCGGAATGAATAACTTGGTTGGCAATATTGCGATGAACAAATACTTCACCGGGTGCCATACCTAATAAATCGTTAGCAGGCACTCTTGAATCAGAACAGCCTATCCATAAGTATTCTGGATTTTGTTGCTCAGACAAACGTTGAAAAAATTGAGGATCTTCTTTTTTAATTTTGTCGGACCATTGCTGATTATTCTCGAACAAATGCTTGATAGAAGTCATGAAATACCTTGATAAATTATCTATAGGTTGATTTTATGAGAATAGTGGCTGAAGTGAAAGAAAAAAGTCAGATCAATTGTTTATGATGTATATCCCTTTAGTCGTTAACTTAGGTATAGTTTCAATTAAAAAAACTTAATAGGGCACTTTTATGGCTACAGCATGCGCACGACATATTTTAGTAAAAACAGAGAAAAAAGCATTGGAATTGAAAGCTAAAATAGCCAAAGGTGCCGATTTTTCTCAAGTCGCCAAGAAAAACTCAACGTGCCCGTCGGCTAAAAAAGGCGGCGACTTAGGTGAGTTTAAAAAAGGACAAATGGTTAAAGCTTTTGACGATGTTGTTTTTAAACTGAAAGTCTTAGAGGTGCATGGCCCGATAAAAACTAAATTTGGTTTTCACTTAATCCAAACGATTTATCGAAATTAGTTACTCAGCTTTATCACTTGTTTTGATTATCTTTTTCACTTTGATCTTTATTACGTTTTTTAATCCGGTTGAGTTGTTCTTCAGTTAAGTAGAATTTTCGTGCTGATTTCTTCAACACTATAATGCCGCCAATAATAATAGCTAAGGCGATAACGATAATGAAAGTAGCAGAAAATGACATAACGGATGAATCCTATTGATGACTTTAAGCCACTATTGTAACGAAAATAAAATGGTCTGTTTGTTCAATTTATAATATTTGTAAATATTGTTAGCCAAACAACTAAATAGTAGGTAATTTATAACAGTATAAAAACAAATTGCCTAAATAACTAAGCAATTTAATCATAAATTTAAGGTGATGGATAATATATGTTTACTCGCTTAAGCGTGAAATTACTAATACCTACTGCTGTTGTTGGCCTGTTAACAATCTTATCGGTTTCTCTACTGGTAGATGAATTAAGTAAATCAGCTACTATTGGGATATTGTCAGGTTTAGTTATAGTACAGCTAATAACTGGTTTTATATTTATCGACCGTAAATTGTCTGCCCGTTTGGTCAAACTACAAAAATACTTAGCATTAGTGGTCAGTACACAACATGCACCACCGGGTCCTTTGGTTGATGATTGTGGTGATGAACTTGCTAATGCAACTAACGAGTTAAGTGCATTTATCGACAATTTATCAGACGTCATTGCTGAATTAAGAAAAGAATCAGAATCGTTAAAAGAAGGTTCGAGTTTGCTTGCTTTACAAATGAGTGACTCAGTGCGCTCGGTTGACGACTCCGCTCGTCAAATAGAGTTGATGGCACATTCTATTGATGAAGTAGCGTTAACGTCGAGCACATTAACTGAAAGTGCTTCCCAGGTTAGCGAAACAACTAACCAAGTATTATCAATTTTGTCGCAGGGAACTGCTTCATCAAATACTAGTCAGAAAACCATTGAAGCATTTTCACAAGAAGTCACTGAGATGGCGACTGATTTGGCATTACTGCAAACCGAATGTTCCAACATAGGTTCAGTGCTTGATGTTATTCGTGGTATTGCTGACCAAACCAATTTATTAGCCCTAAATGCCGCGATTGAAGCCGCACGTGCCGGTGAACAAGGTCGAGGTTTTGCGGTAGTTGCTGATGAAGTAAGGGCGCTTGCACATCGCACTCAGGAAGCTACTGTTGAAATTCAGTCAATGGTTGAAGGTTTACAAGAAAAGTCAACGAATGCGGTAAATGCAATTTCTCGCGGTCAAGCGTTAACTCAAGATAGTTTAACGCATTCTGGGGAAGTCGTTGAAGCGTTAGAGCAAATTGGACAAGTCTTTACAGAAGTGAATGCATTAACCTCTCAAATTGCCAGTGGCACTGAAGAGCAACAACAATCAACGGCATCGGTAAATACCAATATGGCTGAAGTCGTGTCTCTTAGCCGAGAAATAACAGACGGTTTAAGCTCTGTTGCACAACATGCCGAACAGCAACAAAATACCTCAAACGATGTCGATACCACACTGAACCGAATTTGTGTCTAAATTTGGTAACAGCCAGTAAAAAGAGTTCATAAAAAAATCCCATGCTTGTATGGGATTTTTTATGTGCGGGATGTAAGGTCAGCTTTTTTATTCCAGACAACCGCTAAATATTTATATGCTTGTTCGTCGATGTGAAAGAAGGGCTATGTTCAGGATATAAGCCCTTACTTACCAATCAATACCTTTCTGCGCTTTAATTTTATTATCAAAAGCATGCTTAATTGATTGAACTTCACTAACAGTGTCAGCCATTTCAATTAATGAACGATGCGCGCCACGACCTGTAGCTATAACATGTTGCATCGGTGGTCTGTTCGCAATAGCATTCAATACCTCATCAAGATCTAAATATTTAAAAGACAACATATACGTTAACTCATCAAGCAAAACGACATCAATGCTTTCGTCGGTAAGTAGCTTTTTAGCTTCTTCCCATACGATTTTTGCCGCGGCAATATCTGCTGATTTATCTTGTGTATTCCAGGTAAATCCTGTTGCCATCACATGAAAGGGGACGCCTAGTTTTTCTAGGACATTTCGCTCGCCACAAGCCCAAGTACCTTTAATAAACTGAATTGCTGCCGCATTAAGGCCATGACCAACAGCGCGAGTTAATGTGCCAAACCCTGATGTTGACTTGCCTTTTCCGTTACCGGTAATAACGATTATTATGCCACGTTCGTCTGTTGCATCGTCGACTCTGGCATCAACTTTATCTTTTACCTTTTGCATACGCGCTTGGTGTTTTTCATTTTTTTGTGTTTCGTCAACCATGATTGTTCCTGATGATTATTGTAGTGATGTAAAAAATAGGAGAAAAGGCAAGGCTAACGGTAAGGAAGTTCCTTATTAGATAGCAAATTACCGTGTGTTCCCGCACGATCTTATTGATGTTCCAGATAAATATTCGGTATGCTGACTTATTGCTTTTTTTAGAACAAGCATTTTACAGTTGCGGGTACAGTCAAGGTTTTTCACCTTGTTCCCAGAATTTCAATTATCTGTGGAGGTATAGTCTACGAGGTTTTAGATTATTTACAATATAAGCAATTGTTAAACTTTTTATTAACGATCACCATTTCTCATTAAAGTGATTTTTACTTTTAGCAAAACTTTTGAGGGGAATATTAGATCTTCTGGTATTAATGACATAAAAAGGCCAACAATAGTTGTTGGCCTTTAGTTTAACAATCACTTAAACAAACGTTTTGATTACCAAATTTTTACACGTTTCTCAGGTGCAATGTACATAGCGTCACCTTCTTTAACGTTAAAAGCTTTGTAGAATTCAGGCATGTTAGATAAAGAACCTAATGCGCGGAATTCACCTGGCGAATGAGAGTCAGTTGCTACACGGTTACGTAATGATTTTTCAACCATTTTTCCACGCCATACTTGTGCATAACCCATAAAGAAACGTTGTTCGCCAGTTAAGCCGTCAATAACTGGTGCTTCTTTACCGTTTAACGAGGTTTTGTAGGCTTTATAAGCGATAGTTACACCGGATAAATCACCGATATTTTCGCCTAAGGTTAAAGAACCATTGACATTTAAGTCATCAAAAACTGCATAAGCGTCATACTGAGTAACTAGATTGTCGGCACGAACCTTAAATGCAGCTAAATCTGCTTCAGTCCACCAGTTGCGCATGTTGCCTTCGCCATCGTATTTACTGCCTTGATCGTCAAAACCGTGGCCCATTTCATGACCGATAACTGCGCCAATACCGCCATAGTTAACCGCGTCGTCGGCAGCTAAATTGAAGAACGGAGGTTGTAAAATTGCAGCAGGAAATACAATTTCATTTTTAGTTGGGTTGTAATAAGCATTAACCGTTTGAGGAGTCATACCCCATTCTTGCTTGTCGATAGGTCCGCCAAGTTTAGCCACTTCTTTTTGATGAGAAACAACACCAGAACGCATGCTGTTACCTACTAAATCGTCACTTTTAATAACTAGTGCGGAATAATCTTTCCACTTGTTAGGGTAACCAATTTTAGGATCAAAGCTCGCTAATTTAACATGTGCCGCTTTTTTCGTTGGCTCAGACATCCATTCTAATTCATCGATGCTTGCACCGTAAGCGCCACGTAAGTTTTCTACAAGTTGCGTCATTCGCGTTTTAGCTTCAGGTACAAAATGACGACCGACATAAACTTTACCAATAACTTCACCTAAGTTACCGTTCACTACAGCAACACCGCGTTTCCACATTGGACGTTGTTCTTTACGACCACTTAATTGCTTTGAGTAAAAGTCGAAGTTTTCTTCATCTAAGTCTGTAGTTAAAGAACCAGCGAAATTACTTAACGTGTGGAAAGTTAGATAAGTCTTCCAATCCTCTAATGAAGTTGCAGCAAATGTTTCGCCAAAACCTTTAACAAATGAAGGTTGGTTAATGATTAAATCTTTTTGAGCTGTTACACCTTGAGCTTCAAGGAATGCATTCCAGTTAAACTTATCTGTCACTGTATTTAAATCAGCAACATCAAACTTGTTGTAACGCTTACTGCTATCGCGAGATTCAACTTGTGTCCAATGGAAACCTGCTAATTTAGTTTCAAGAGCAACAACAGTTTCAGCAGCAGCTTTGCCATCTTTCAAACCTGCCAGGTTAAACATATTTTCAATGTGTGCTACGTAACCTTTACGCAATGCAGCAAAACGATCAGCTTCGTTAAAGTAATAATCGCGGTCAGGTAAACCTAAACCCGATTGCCAAACATGAGTGGCATATCGCGTTGAGTCTTTAGCATCAACGCTAATGTAAAATGCTAATGGGCTGCCGACACCAATTTTTTGATTTTTACCAAAAAATGTAGCTAATTCGTTTTTATCTTTTAAGCTATTAATGCTATCAAATATTGGCTGGATTGGTGTGATACCTGCGGCATTACGAGCATCTGTATCCATGAATGAGCGAAATAGATCAGCAACTTTTTGCTCGTCGCTACCCATCTTTAAATTCGGAGTTGCTGCTAGTTCTTCAATAATTACTTTTACATTATCGTCAGCTTCGTCACGTAAGTCATAAAATGAACCAATAGACGTTTTGTCGCCAGGAATTTCACTAGAATTCAACCATGCACCGTTTACATAGCGGTAAAAATTGTCTTGTGGGCGAACAGATAAGTCCATGTTTGCTTTATCTATACCTGAGGCCAATGCTGTTTTTTGCATTGCGGGCATTTCCTGCTTACTTGTTTCAGTGCTTTCAGTATTGTTGTTGCAAGCACTTAGTAACAAAAGTGAAGAACATACTGCACTTGTAATTATCGTTTTCATTATTGTCTCATTTTTTAGTAAGAATTATTATTTTAAAAGGGTAAACACATTGATACTAAAGAGTTGGGGATGATTTTGCTAGGATAATACACATTATTTTACATATGCCCTGGGTAATGATGTACGTTTTTTTGTACATTAATACTTTTACATTTGATATACCTTTATGCTTAGTCGTTTTAGTATACTAACGTCCTTATTATATTGCTTCTTATATGCATTAGAATGTTTTTTCTGTCCTATGAAATGTTTGCTGTGATATGCTGTATATACATCATGAAGGTAATTTTTTCTTTGCCAATAAAAATAAAATGAAGTCAAATTAATGTTTCAACCGGTCAGTTTTTTCATTGGGCTACGCTATAGTCGTAGTCGTCAACGCTCTGGATTTATATCCTTTATCACCTTTTTTTCTATTGTCGGTATTGTGCTGGGCGTAGCATCCTTGATTACCGTCGTTTCAGTGATGGACGGTTTAGAAGGAGAGCAAAAACGTCGTACCTTAGGCATAGTTCCTCATATCATTGTCGCAAAGAATATTCAAAAAGATGAAAAGAAAAAGCAATCGCTACTCGCTGACTGGCAAACGCTACGTGAAAAATTATTACTGCACCCTTTCGTGACACATGTAACCCCCTTATTAGAAAGTGAAGCGTTAATACAGTCAAATTCAGGTGAACTAGACTTCGTGTTAATACAAGGAGTAATGCCTGAATTTGAACAGCACAATATTGTTAATGGAAGTATGGTTGCAGGAAGCTTTGACAGTTTATCTCAACAGCCTTTTTCTGTTGTCATAGGGCGGACTCTGGCGCGACAACTTAATGTAAGTATTGGCGATAAAGTTCGTTTGACCTTACCTAATAAAACGGTATTTACCCCGATGGGGCGAATTCCAGTACAACGTACTTTTACTGTGTCAGGCATTTTTAGTGTCGGCTCAGAAGTTGATAAAGCTATGGTTTATATTCATAGCAGAGACGGTGCAAAGTTACATCGCTTAAAAGGAGATGGCGTAGAAAAGCTGCGATTATACCTTGATGATGCTTTTTCATCAGATCTTGTAGTACAAACGTTAAAAATCGACAGGAATCAATATACGCTTACAACATGGAGTGATAGCCAAGGCGCATTATTTTCAGCTGTGCGTATGGAAAAAAACATGATGTGGTTAATGCTTAGTTTAATTATTGTTGTGGCCGCTTTTAATATTGTTTCTGCTTTAGTGATGGTGGTCATAGAAAAACAAGGTGAAATTAGTATTTTACAAACCTTAGGTTTAGATCGCAGTGGCGTTGTTAAAATATTCATTACCCAAGGTTTAATTAATGGCTTTTGGGGAGTAAGTCTGGGCACTGTTATTGGTTCATTGATTACCTTAAACCTGAATAGCCTATTTATGTTGTTAGGCGTAAGTTTACTTGGGGCAGGGCAGACATTACCTGTTGAGTTATCAGCCCATAATGTCTTGAATATTGTTATTTCCGCGTTGGCAATGAGTTTTCTTGCCACTTTATATCCCGCTTATCAAGCATCATTAACACAGCCCGCAGAGGTTTTACGAAATGAGTAAAGGTTTACTTTGTCAGCAATTGTCTAAATCATATTTCCAAGGGAGTATTGAAACTAAAGTATTAGATGGACTAGATTTATCGGTAGACGAAGGCGAGTTAGTGGCTATTGTGGGTACTTCAGGTTGTGGTAAAAGTACCTTTTTGCATATCGCTGGCTCGCTAGATTCTCCCTCTTCAGGGCAAGTTTTTATTAGTGGTATTGATATTCACCAATTGACTGAAAAGCAACGAGCTAAATTTAGAAACAAGCATATTGGTTTTATTTATCAATTCCACCATTTGATGATGGAATTCTCTGCAGAAGAAAATGTCGCAATGCCATTACTTATTCGCGGAGATTCACCGAAAAGTGCCTTAAAATCAGCACAAGAGATGCTAACCAAGGTAGGGTTGAGTCATCGCTTTGAACACCTGCCATCAGAGTTGTCGGGCGGCGAGCGGCAACGCGTGGCTATTGCTCGAGCATTAGTTACTGAACCTTCGTTGATTTTAGCGGATGAACCGACCGGGAATTTAGACTTTGATACCGCGGAGCAAATTTATCAGTTATTACGAGAGCTTAATAAAACCGTCAATACCAGTTTTGTGATTGTGACGCATGATTTAACCCTTGCTGGAAGAATGGATCGCCAATTATGTTTAAAACATGGTCGTTTAGCGCCATTGGGAACTTAGGGCTTATTTGATGAACAAATCCTTGAGTTTATTTTTAGGGCTACGTTATGTGCGTAGTAGAAATAGTAATGGTTTTTCTTCATTCATTTCGGCTTCTTCTACCATAGGTATCGCCCTTGGTGTCATGGTACTCATTATCGTTTTATCGGCAATGAATGGCTTTGAGCGAGCACTAGCACAAAAGTTATTGTCAGTGATCCCACACGGTGAGCTCATTGCGGTTAATGATCCCATTGAAAAATGGCAAGAAAAAATAGCTAAAATCCAACAGCATCCCCAAATTATTGCCGCTGCACCGGTAATAAAACTTACGGGTATGATGCAACATGGCAGCGAACTTAAAGCGGTTAGCGTGCGTGGTGTCGATGTAAAGTTGGAGCAGCAAGTTTCGACGATTGCTGATTATATGATTTCAGGAAACTGGCAGGCATTAGCAAACAATGACGAAAATAAAAATTCAACCGTAGGCGTAGTTATTGGGGCGGGCATTGCCAAAAAGTTGCAACTAGAACTTGGAGATTCTCTTCAGCTTTTATTGTCAAGTGCGGTCGCTAAGAATAACAATAACCAAATGAGTACTAAATTTCCAGTTCCAGTTAAACATCAGGTTAACGTGGTCGGCATCTTTAAATTTGGCGGGACGGTTGATGATAGCTCAGTCTATATTTCACTTGAAAATGCTGAAAAAATGGCAAATTTGCAAACAGGGCAAGTACAAGGGATACGTTTAAAAGTTGCTAATGTTTTTCGAGCACCAGAGGTTGTTCGTGATGTAGCGCTTAACTTTGATAGTTATGTGGCGATTCACTATTGGACACGTACTCAAGGAAATATTTTTAATGATATTCAATTAGTGCGCTTGGTGATGTTTATTGTTTTAGTTTTAGTGATTGCAGTGGCGAGCTTTAACATCGTTTCAACCTTGATCATGGCGGTAAATGAGAAAAAGGGTGATATAGCTATTTTGAAAACGATGGGAGCAGGAACTCAGGTTATTATGAGAACCTTTATGTTTCAAGGGATTGTGAATGGTGTTGTCGGCTGTTTGGTTGGCATGGTGCTAGGTATTCTTATTTCTCTTAATCTAACGGACATTATTATTTTTATAGAAACATTATTCGATGTAAAAGTACTATCGGGCGGTGTTTACTTTATTGACTTTATCCCTACGCATTTACGTCAATCTGATGTTATTGCTACGGTTGTTACCGCATTAGTGATGAGCTTACTTGCGACTTTATACCCTGCATGGCAAGCGACAAAAGTTGAGCCTGCTCAGGTACTTGGACAAATGTAGTTTCATTAGGTAATAAAACTAAAAAAGGCATGTTATTCAACATGCCTTTTTTATCATTAATTTCTGATGAATGTCAGATAAAATTATCGTTTCTTTCGCTTTTGCCACTCTTTTACTACGGAATAACGCCATAAACCGTGAATGGTGAAATAGCCAAGAATAGAAAACAATACAGCTAATATCCCACAACCTAATAAAAATGCCGGCCCTATCGTTGATAAACTATCAAGCACCCATTGCCAGCTAGCTTCAAAAACAAACTCTTTTTCACTTTCTCCAAGTATCCAAGTACCAACAGCATAACAACCATAGAAAATAGCTGGCATAGTGAGAGGGTTGGTTATCCATACTAGCGCCACTGACAGGGGTAAGTTTGAATGTACTATAATAGCAAAACCTGCCGCTAGTACCATTTGAAAAGGGACCGGGATAAAGGCAAAAAATAGCCCTACCGCAAAAGCTTTAGCTACAGACCTACGGTTTAAGTGCCATAAGTTAGGGTTGTGCAGTAAATCACCAAAAATTTGCAAATGCTTATTATTTTTGATGGTGTTGTGATCTGGCATATAACGCTTGATGAGTTTTTTAGGCATATACTTTACTTTTGTTAATGGTACTTATTACTAACAGAATAAATAAATACGGAAATTAATCACTATGGATCGGTGGCTATTTACATTTTTTCTTGGTTCTATTTTGTCACTATTCTTACCGGTAGTGCCAGATGTTTCTCAACTTTTTGTTTGCTTATCTCTAGCATTACTTTTTAGTCTTATAAAATGCTTAAGAAATTATAGTGGCTTGTTTTTTGGCTGCTCTTGGTTGTTGATTGCTGCTATCGCCTATGAAAATATTTGGCTAGTTAATAAACTGAATATTGAAGACTTTGTCGGGAAAACCGTTGTTATTAAAGGCACGATAAATAATATTCCCGCCCAACAAAAAGGTGCTTCTCGTTTTAATTTTGTCATTGATGAATTTAACGATAATAAGTTATCTGAAAAAATTAGTGTCAGACTTCGTTGGGATAAAAAAGCTAAACTTGTGGGTGCGAACGCTTCAGATTTATCGTTAAAGCAAGGTCAAAAGTGGCAACTTCATGTACGACTAAAACCTGCCTACGGCTTTGCAAATGTGGGCGGTTTTAGTTATCAAACTTGGTTAAGGCAGAAAAATATCCATGCTACTGGCTATGTCAGGAAATCTAAGCAAAATACTTTACTTGATAAAAGTTCCCGATATCGACAGAAACTCTATATACAGTTGGACAAATTATTGGCTGAGTCACCAAGTCATCGGCATGTTTCACATTTAATTTATGCACTTACTTTTGGTGAACGTAGTCATATTACCACCGAGCAATGGTATGTACTGCAAGCAACGGGTACGCAGCATTTAATGGCTATTTCCGGTTTGCACTTAGGATTAATTGCCAGTGGCGGCTATTTTTTTATGCTGTGGTTAATGCGCTTATTACCTCTGAGCTTTATTCTTCCCGCTCAAATTAATACTTGGTTACTACAGAAAAACAGCAGAATACTCGCCTTTGCCTTCAGTGGTTTTATTGCTATTTTTTATGCGTACCTAGCTGGCTTTTCCCTGCCAACTGTTCGCGCTATGGTTATGTTATTGCTTTTTATTAGTGCGAAAGTATTAGCTATAAAGCTAAGTGTTGTTCGCTGGCTGTTGCTTTGTATTGTTACTATTATCCTATTGAATCCTTTCAGTGTTTTTAGCGCTAGCTTTTGGTTAAGTGTTTATGCCGTGACGCTGATCTTATTAATAATCTGGCGATGCCGTAAGTTATTTAATAACCTTGGTGTTAGCCGTTTTAGTAAAGCCAAAGCTTGGTTAACTTCTTTACTTATTGTGCAGCTAGGCTTGTCTCTTTTTATGTTACCGGTTGCTGCTTTACTAAATTATGAACTGCCATTATCAGCATTTTTGGCAAATATTATTGCAGTACCTTGGATGAGTTTTACGGCTATCCCCCTATGCTTGCTATCCGTTGTTGTTATGCCCTTTAGTGAAACGATAGCAAACTTTTTTCTTAAGCTGTCTTTGTTAAGTTTGGAATTTATTTGGCAGTGGTTAAGTTATTTAGCGAGTAAGCCTGAATTATTAGTGGGTGTTAGTCATGAAAAGCTAATGATGTTATTAGCTTTTGTGGGGATACTCTTTAGCAGTGTTTTTTTTACACTACGTAGAAATATGATTGTGACACTGCTCGCTAGTCTGTTTTTAGGTATGGCTACTTATCAATTTTATCAACAACAAAATACTAGATGGCAAGTTAATGTGCTTGATGTTGGCCAGGGACTTGCCGTTATTATTGAACGAAATGGCCATGCTGTTTTATATGATACCGGAGCAAGTTACCCCAGTGGGTTTAATTTAGCGAAAAGTGTTATTTTCCCCTATCTGCAATATCAAGGAATCAGTGTACTTGATCATTTAATTATCAGTCATAGCGACAATGATCATGCGGGAGGTTTACCTTATATTGCTGAGAAAGTCGCTGGTAGCCAAGTAAGTGTTAGTGAAATTCATACCAACATAAAAGCGGTTGATGAGTACAGTTTTTCCAAAATAAGTAGTTGCCAACAAGGGCGTGAGTTTATATGGCAGGGCCTAACGTTTTTAATGCTGTGGCCTGTCTTAGCTCAAGGTGAAGAGAATGATGATTCTTGTATGATCAAAATATCAGATGGGAAAAATAGTATATTATTAACCGGCGATATCTCTAACAAAGTAGAAAAAATACTAGTCGGCAATAGTGAAACGGTTCAGCAACTAAAAGCTGATGTCATTATCGCGCCCCATCATGGCTCTAAAACCTCTTCAAGCTTAGCGTTTATTCATGCGGTTTCACCCAAGGTTGTTATTTTTAGTGCCGGGTATTTAAATCGTTGGCATATGCCGAACGAGTTAGTACTTCAGCGTTACGAGCAACGTCAAGTGCAAGCTTATTCAACTTCAGAACAGGGCATGATTCATATTGAAATAACCAGTCAAAGACTTGAAATTCAAAGCTATCGTGAGCATATTAAACCTTATTGGTTTGCTAATTAGTTATATTAATTGATGATTAGTTGGTTGCAGCCGAAAAATAGCGTTAAAATAGCTGATGTATTAGATATTGCCATGAATAGTTAAGTCATTGAGAAACTAAATGCCAGAAAATAAGAGTAAAACCGTGATAGGAGCCACCACTTGGCAAAACTTTAAGCGCTTGATGGGTTATGCCAAAGTGTACAAAGCAGGTTTTGTTGTCGCCATTTTAGGTATGTTAGGTTATGCAGGTATAGACACGCTATTCTTTTCTCAGTTGCAACCTCTTATTGACGTTGGCCTAACTGATAGCAATTCAAACTTTATGAAATGGGCGCCATTGTTTGTCATTGTTTGTTTTATCATTCGTGGTATTTGTCACTTTTTTGGTAATTATTGCTTAGCTTGGGTCGGCAATAATGTTGTCGCTGATTTAAGACAAAATCTATTTGAGCATATTATGGCGCTCCCTGTTACTTTTCATGATAAAGAGTCAACAGGAACCTTGATTTCAAAACTTACCTTTGATACCGAACAAGTTTTACAGGCGACCAGTAAAGCACTGCTTACTTTAATTCAACAAGGAGCAATGGTTATTGGTTTTCTAGCCGTGATGTTTTATAACAGCTGGCAGTTATCTGCAATATTTCTCATTATTACGCCTATTATTGCTGTTATTGTTACTGTGGTTTCTAAGCGTTTTCGCCGAGTCAGTAAGAAAATTCAAAATGCTATGGGGGAGGTTACTTCTGCCGCAGAGCAAACTTTTAATGCCCATAAAGTCGTATTAACTTTTGATGGTCAACAACGTGAATTTGAGCGTTTCGAGAAAATTAATAAGCACAACCGTCAGCAGCGCATGAAAATGGTGGCGACAAAGTCTGCTAGTGTACCTTTAATTCAAATTATTGCTTCTTTTGCATTGGCGTTTGTTTTGTACGTCGCAAATTTAGACTCTATGCGAGAAAGTCTTACACCTGGGATTTTTATCACGGTGCTCACCTGTATGACTATGTTATTGAGGCCACTCAAATTATTAACGACTGTTAATAGTGACTTTCAAAACGGTATGGCGGCATGTGTTAGTATTTTTGCTGTGCTTGACCAAGAAAAAGAGCAAGATTTAGGCGATAGCCCTCTAACCAAAGCAAAGGGCGATTTTGCTTTTGAACAAGTTAATTTTTCTTATAAAAATGATAATAATTTGGCTTTAAATAAATTGTCATTTAGCGCTGAAGCAGGTGAAACTATTGCTCTTGTTGGCCGTTCGGGAAGCGGGAAGTCGACAGCTAGTGCTATGTTATTACGCTTTTATGCGGCGAGCTCAGGTAAGATATTGATTGATGGTGAAGATATAAACTCTTACAAGTTGAAAGACTTACGTAACCAGTTTGCTTATGTTTCCCAGCAGGTTGTCTTATTTAATGACTCTATTGCCAATAATATCGCCTACGGTAAACCAGAAGCTAGCCGAGAAGAAATTGCTGCCGCAGCTAAAAGTGCACATGTCATCGAGTTTGCCGATAATATGCCCGAAGGGTTAGATACCAATATTGGTGAGAATGGCGCACTATTATCAGGTGGTCAACGCCAGCGTGTTGCCATTGCTAGAGCATTACTTTGTGATGCGCCATTTTTGATTCTAGATGAAGCCACTAGTGCATTAGACACTGAGTCTGAACGTTATATTCAAGACGCATTACAGGTTTTACAAAAAAATCGTACCTGTATTGTTATTGCCCATCGCTTATCGACTATTGAAAATGCCGATAAAATTATTGTTATGGAGCAAGGTGGAATTCTGGAGCAGGGCGATCATAAAAGTTTGCTTGCTAAAGGTGGCGCTTATGCGAAATTGCATAGCTTTCAGTTTGGTGAATAATGAGTAAAGGGTTTACATGCGCTTAATTGAAAAGGTTTGGTTTTTTCAACATTCGGCCAAGTGGTTTTTAGTGCCGTTACTATTACCGTTAACCGCTATTTTTAGTCTTTTATCAGCCGTACGTCGTAAGTGTTTTCAATTTGGCGTATTTAAATCATATGCGGTTGATGTGCCTATTATTGTTGTAGGTAATATTGGTATTGGCGGCAATGGAAAAACACCTGTAACTCTATATCTTATTGAGCAATGTTTAGCACAAGGCATAAATATTGGCGTTATTAGCCGAGGTTATGGGGGACAAGCCACGCACTATCCCTATTTATTAGACGAAAATAGCACGGCGAAAGAAGTCGGCGATGAACCTTTGTTAATATATCAACGTCATAAAGTACCTGTCGTTGTCGGTAGTGATCGTGTCGCGAGTGCTAAGCTGCTTGTTGGTCAAGGTTGTGAACTTATTATTGCTGATGACGGCCTACAGCATTATCGCTTGAAACGTGACATTGAATTAATTGTTATCGACAGTAAGCGACAATTTGGCAATGGATTATTATTACCCGCAGGGCCATTAAGAGAAAGTTTGTGGCGATTAAAGACCGTGGATGCCTTAATTTTTAATGGTGAGCTTACCACTCAAATAGCGCCTGAAGAAACAACAAATATACTTAAGATAAATATGACGTTGGCCGCATCTAAAGTCGTTAATTTAAAAACGGGTAAGTGCTTATCAATATCGGATTTTCAGCAAACTTGTCTAAGTGAAGGCCGTCAACTCATTAATGCGATGGCGGGGATTGGCGACCCTGCTCGCTTTTTTAAAACCTTAACCGATATTGGTTTTAATTTGGATAAATCGCTAGGCTTTGTTGATCACCAAAAATATAATAAAAATCAATTCATTGATTTTTCGGATAATATTCCGTTATTAATGACCGAAAAAGACGCGGTAAAGTGTAAAGATTTTGCTAAAGAAAATTACTGGTATTTACCTGTTGATGCACAAATAGATCAACAGCAAATATCGCCGTTGTTAACAACGATTTTTGACAAAGTAAGCAATCAGCAAGAATAAAACTTAATTAAATAAACTAGCTCATTACATAAACAAACAAGAGAATAATCATGGCATTTGATGTGAAATTAATGGAAATACTGGCTTGTCCGGTATGTAAAGGCAAACTAGATTACCGCAAAGAGCAGCAAGAATTAGTCTGTAACTTTGACCGTTTAGCTTATGCAATTGAAAAAGGTATCCCAGTTTTATTAGAAAGCGAAGCTCGCCGAATTACCGAAAGTGATTAACGGCATTTATATTAATAAATCATTAGGAGAATAATATGTCTTTTATTGTCGTTATTCCTGCTCGCTTTGAATCTTCGCGCTTACCAGGCAAAGTATTAGCTGATATTTGTGGTAAACCTATGATCCAATGGGTTGTTGAAAAAGCTCAGCAAAGTGGTGCTAGTAAAGTGATTGTTGCCACCGACAATGCAAAGGTTGCAGACGTTGTCATGGCTTTTGGTGGGGAGGTTTGTAAAACTCGCGCTGATCATCAATCAGGTACTGAGCGCTTAGCTGAAGTTATGGAAATCTATGACTTTGATGATGACCAAGTCATTGTTAATGTACAAGGTGATGAACCCTTCATTCCTGCTGAAAATATTAGCCAAGTTGCGCGAAATTTAGCAAATCAGCAAAGAACCAATCAGCAGCAAGCTAGGATGGCAACACTTGCGGTACATATTCATGATGTAGAAGAAGCGTTCAATCCCAATGCGGTAAAAGTACTGACCGATAAAGATGGTTATGCGTTGTACTTTAGTCGTTCAACCATTCCTTATGACCGTGCTCGTTTTCTCAATGAAGCTAGTATTTCAGCGATTGGTGATTTCTATTTACGCCATATCGGCATTTATGCTTATCGAGCTGGCTTTATTAAAGATTATGTACAATGGCCTGCAAGCCAATTAGAGCAAATTGAGTCTTTAGAGCAGCTTAGAGTTTTATGGCAAGGTGAGAAAATTCATGTGGCTGTTGCAGAAACTCGTTTAGAGGTTGAAGGTGTAGATACACCGGAAGATCTTGAAAAAGCTAGGGCTTATGCTTTAACGCTTTAATCGTTAATTATTTAAAAAATAGCCTTATGCTTTCACATAAGGCCATTTTACGTTCAGGTCTTTCTCAGACATCCTGTCTTTCAAGACATTAGTGCATCCATGCACGTCGATGAACTGTATGTCACAATCACATGGATGTGAAGGAGTGACGATTAAGTTAAATAAATATTATTTTAATAACGTAAGTGCTTTAACACATCGGCCAATTTGTTGATGGCTTGATTTTACTGATTTCAATACTTGTGGTTTCATACCACTATAGTCTTTAATCAATTGTGCTAATTCAGCTTCACTTGCTGTCGTACATTGCGTTGGCAACATGCTTCCGGCAAAAGATTCTAACAAGCCTAAGTCACTTCCTTCATTTAATTTCGGGATGTGCGCTAATATTTTAGCTTTATAAGGCGCTTCTAACTCTTGCTGTCCTGCAGGGAATAAACCCCACATGATATAACGCAGTGTAGAAAGTTTAAGTTTGTCAGGGTTATTAATAACCACGTTAAACCATTTTTCTTTAACTTCTGCTTCAGGGCGTAATACTTCTGCGTAAATAGCACTCTTAACGCCTGAATCAGTATTATCTTTTGCTGTTTCTGTTGTTAACAATGCTTGGTAGTTACCATATTGGTAACGGTTCATTTTCGCCACTAATGCCCAACGTTTGTCTTGATCGATAGTGATACCGTTAAACGTTTTTTCACCGTTGAGAATGTTTTGTAAATTAGCTAAATGTTTAGTTGTTTTACTAACACTTACATAACGGCTATACCAAAGTTTTTGGAAATCAGAACCCGCTTCCGCTTTTTCTGCTAATTTTAAGTATAAATCTTCGACTTCCATGTAAAGCGCAGAATAATCTTTTTGCTCTAAACGCGTTGCCACGGTTAAGTAACCTAAAGCTGAAGTTAATGTACTGGCTATTTTACGTGTTACGTTATAGTCAGTTTCGCCTTCAAGGTTTGCCATAGCAAAATGAACTAGCTGGTCGGCTGCTAAGTTCGCGTCACGAACACTGTCAGACAAACTTTGCCATAACATTAAACGCATCATGGTGTTGTCGATTGCATTAATATGCTTTTGTGCTGACGCCAATGACTTATCATCAAGGTCAACTTTTACATAACCCCAATCTGCTTCGTTTGGATACACTAAATCTGGACAAGTTTGACCAATAACGTCTTTAATTTCAGTTGTTGCACCTTTATACATAACAGGAACAGCTGAGGTTAAATTCATGCTATTACCGGCAGCGTCGATATTGTATAAACCTATTTGTACACGTTGCTCTCGTAGAGTAGGGTAGCCTTCAGGAGCTGTTTGGTTTATAGCAAACTCACTAATCTTGCCATCATTACATTGGTAATTAACTTTGATGGTGTTGACACCTGCGTTAAATAACCAATCTTGGGTCCACTGTGTCATGTCTTTATCGGCAGCTTTACCTAGTTCACCAATAAAGTCATCAAGGTCAGTATTTTGATAAGAGAACTTTTTCAGATAGTTACTAACACCTACACGGAAGTTTTCTTCACCTAAGTAATAAGGTAATTGTTTTAAAACAGAAGCGCCTTTACCGTAAGTAATACCGTCAAAATTCGACAAAGCAACACCTGTAGAAGCTACTGGTAGTTCAATCGCATGAGTATTTACTGAGTCATCTGTGCGGTAAGCCCACTGTTTAGTACCAGAGTAGAATACATCCCAGTTGTTTTCAAAATCGCTTGCTTCAGCTATAGCTAGGTTTGCCATATAAGTAGCGAAACTTTCATTTAACCACAAACCATTCCACCAGCGCATGGTGACTAAGTCGCCAAACCACATATGTGCCATTTCATGCGCAATAACATTCGCTAAGCTCATGCGAGCGCTAGTCGATTTTTCACCACGAGCAATATAGCCTTCATTGAAGGTTACTGCCGCAACGTTTTCCATTGCTCCGGCGTTAAAGTCAGGTGCTACTATTTGATCGTATTTGCCAAACGGATATTTCACTTCAAAGTACTTATTGAAGAAAGCAAAACTTTGTTTAGTTGGGATAAACCATTCATCAGTTTTTACGTATTCAGCTAAACTTTGACGAGCAAATAAACGTAACTTCATGCCTTCAAAGTCATCTTCCCAAACTGCGTAATTACCAGCATGAAGTGAGAAAACATATGAAGAGAATTTTGCAGAAGCAGGAAATGACCATACTTTAGTATCGCCATTCTCGCTAATTTCGGTTTCGCGAGTAGCACTAATTATTTGCCATTTTGCAGGCGCTGTCACTTCAATTTCGTAGCTAGCTTTTAGATCAGGTTGGTCAAAATGAGGAAATAAGCGATTTGCATCATAAGGTTCGAAATCTGTATATAAATAGACTTCGCCATTTTTAGGATCTACAAAACGGTGGAAACCTGAACCATCAGTAGAGTAAGGACGTTCGTAGTCAATAACAATACTTTGCTTGCCCGCGGTTAATTCGCTAACAGGAATAGTAATGAACCATTTTTCATAGCTAAACTTAGCAACTTTACCGTTTACCGTTAATGACTTTACGGTACCTTCATCAAAATCAATGGTTAAGTCGTTTTGATTGTCTTTTGCTAAATCAAACAATAATTCAGTTGAACCTGAAAAGCTTTCGCTCTTGTTATCAATAGTAACGCTTAGTTTATAACTTACGTTGCTAACTTGTTTAGCACGCATTTCAGCATAAACCGCTTCAAGTGATTCACTAGCTGTTCTTGCTAATTTTGTTTTTAGTTGAGGTGCTTCAACAGTCGTTGACTCAGTCGTTGTTTCAGCTTTTTCACAACCCATAAGAGCAATGCTTGAGCCGACAATAGCAACGGACAATGCCTTCGCTATTTGAGATTTATTAAGTGCCATTTTCCCAGATCCTACTTTTTTGTTTGAGATTCCCTTGTTGGAAATTCTTTGAGATGAAAATATCGCTGATGTTATATCATAGAATTGTAATGAATAACCTTTGCCCGTCTTGTAAATAGAGCCATTAAACGATTTCTTCTAATTTTATAGTGAGAAAAAAATCAGTTCTTTACTCATGATTACTTTTATTATTCTAAGTTTTATTTAATTAAAACAACGAATTACTTCGTAATGCAACACTAGTCAGTGTAAGTTTTTATTTTAGAGTGTTGTAAATATAATGTTACAAAGTATTGTTGTTATTTCAGTGGCTTATTAAATTTTGAATGAAAAATCATCTGGTATGATCTGTAGTTTTATCTGGTCAAGAATTGCACAAATATAAATCTCAGATAGTATCTCAAATGTTGCGCATTTGTTAAATAATCGTTAACCACTTCAGGGGACAGTTATTTGCATTGTTGCGTAACAGAAGATAATCAGAACTTAGGTTTTAAAATAATTATAAATGAGAGAGTTATGAAAAATACAAAAACAAATATAAATAAGAAAAAGTTGATGGGTGCTTTTTCTCTATCTGCTTTAGCGGCGGTGAGTGCTTTGTCTACTCAAGCTGTGGCTGACATTCCTACGGCTGTGGTCGATATTTCTACGGAAATTGGTACTTTTGACACAGGAGTTACCACAAATATTGTTGGTGGTAGTCAAACCTCACCACATTCAAGACCTTATCAAGTTGCCCTGTTGATGAATGGTCGTCAAGGCTGTGGTGGTACACTTATTAGCCCGCAATGGGTTTTAACCGCAGCGCATTGTTTAGATAACGCTTCTACAAGTAGCTTAACCGTACGTGTTGGTGCACACAGCATTAGTGCCAATGACGGCCAAACTATTCGTGTTAGTCAAATTATTACCCATCAAAACTGGCGTGGCGCAAGCGGTATTCAGTCAGGTTATGATATCGGTGTGTTACGTTTAGCTTCACCAGCAAGTAATTCGATTACTCCCGCATCTTTACCTACGCAAGCGATTGGCGATCAAATTGCCGCCGTTGGCCAATACGTGACTGTATCAGGTTGGGGATTAACCTATAACCAAGGAAGTCCAAGCGATACTCTTCGAGAAGTCGCTTTACCGGTTATTACAAATTCAAGTTGTTCAAGTCAGTTAGGTACCAATGTTGGCAGTGGTGTTATTTGTGGCGGTGGTCCTAACGGTACATCGGCCTGTAATGGCGATAGTGGTGGTCCTTACGCTGCCAAATCAAACGGTAAATTTTATAGCATAGGTACGGTTAGTTGGGGCAAGTCTTGTTCAGGAGCAACTGCTTTCACTCGGACAACGGCTTACTTAAATTGGATTGAACAGCAAACAGGTATCAAGCCTGATGGGAATATTCCACCAGATGAACTACCAGTAGCACGTTTTTCGTCAAGCGTTAATGGAAATTTAGTATCCTTTACCAATAGCTCAACTGATGACGGCGGTACCTTGACCTCAAGTTGGATGTTTGGTGATGGTGGTTCAAGTACGTCATCAAGTCCAAGCCATAACTATGTAAATGCTGGTACTTATACGGTTACTTTGACGGTAACTGATACCTCGGGGCAAACAAACGCTACATCCAGTAACGTAACTATTGGTATTGACGAATGTCCTACACTAACTTCTGGAGAATCATACCCAGCGTGGAGTGCATCATCCAGTTATGCTTTAGGCGATAAAGTGAGTTTCCAAGGTGAAAATTACGAAGCTATTTGGTGGTCTACAGGCGCTTCACCTGCTGTATATTCAAATGTATGGAAAGTGATTGGTGATGATGATACAGGTCCAAATTGTCCTGACGAAAACAAAGCACCCGTTGCTAGCTTTTCTGTTTCAGCTAATGATTTAACCGCTACTTTCTCTAATGCGTCTACGGATGATAAAGCCGTTGTTTCATATAGCTGGGATTTTGGTGATAACTCAACGTCTACTTCACAAAACCCAAGTCATACTTATGCTGCTGATGGTCGCTACACAGTAACGTTAACGGTTGCTGATGCTGAAGGTTTAACTAACAGCATGAGTAAAAGTGTAACAGTGGAGATTGGCGATGTTGATACTGGCTGTGATGGCATTGCAGCTTGGTCAGCATCAACTTCTTACTCTTTTGGTGATGAAGTTGCTTATAACGGTATAAAGTACTCTTCTATTTGGTGGTCAACCGGTGCTCGCCCAGATGTATTCAGTAATGTTTGGACAGCTAATGGTAGCTGTTCACAATAGTATAACGTAAATAATTAGTGTCATTAATAAATAGGGCAGGGAGTTAAACTTCCTTGCTCTTTTTTTGATCTTGGATGGGGACTCATACTTTATTCTTGTTATTAAAAAGGTTAAAGACAGGTGTTCATCTTAATATCTTTTGTTTCGAACGAATAATGCTTGTCATTGGCTGTTATTTCTTTTTATGATGGGATGAACCGTTAATAAAAAGAAATAATAATGAATATAACAAGAACCCTAACAAGTATCGCCATTATTGGTGCTATTGCTCTTTCTGGTAATAGTTACGCAGAAACATCTAAAGAGACTAAAGAAAAAAAGAAGGCACTATCGAGCTGGCTTAACCTGTCTAAAAGTGAATTGGTCGCCGTTGAAAAGTATGCAACAGATTATAAAACTTATATTTATAAAACACCGACAGAATTAACTTTTGTTAGTGAAACAATTAAGCGAGCAGAAAAGCAGGGCTTTAAACGCTTAACTGAAACAAGCAACTTAAAACCGGGGGCACGTTTTTATGACGTAAATCGTGATCGCACTATTTCATTGATTGTCATTGGTAAAAACAATCTTGAGCAAGGTACTCGCATTGTTGGTGCACATATTGACTCTCCTCGTTTGGAACTTAAAGGTCGCCCACTGTACGAAAAGCAAAAGTTTGCGATGTTACAAACATATATTCATGGTGGTATTAAAACCTACCAATGGGTGAATATACCTTTAGCCTTAGTTGGTCGAGTTGATAAAAAAGACGGAACAGTTGTTAATATCTCTGTTGGTTTTGATGAAAATGATGCTATTTTTATGGTACCTGACTTAGCACCGCATGTTGATCATCCTAATCGAAGTCGTAAAAGCCGTGATGTAATCAAAAAAGAAGAGCTTGATATCATCATCGCAGCAAAACCGGGTTTAGATAAATCAGTTAAAGAGTTAATGACGGATTTCTTGAAAACGCAATACGACATTTCAATTGAAGACTTAGTGTCAGCTGAATTATCATTAGTTCCTGCAACCAAACCGCGTGATGTCGGTTTTGATCGCAGTATGATTGCTGCTTACGGTCAAGATGACAAAGCAAGTTCAATTGCTGCTGTGAACGCCATATTCGAACAAAAAATTCCAGAATACACATCGATTGCTTTTTTAGTAGATAACGAAGAAGTGGGCAATATTAATAACACAGGTGCAAGTTCATCGTACCTTGTTGATATGATAAGTGGTTTGTTATATAGCCAAAATGGCGAAAAATATAATGATTATCAATTACGTAAAGTATTACGTAATACGAAAGTTATTTCTGCTGACGTAAATCCTGGTGTAAACCCTAACTGGGCTGGCGTTTGGGAGTTAGGAAATGCACCGCGTTTAGGTAACGGTATTAACTTGAAATTATACGGTGGTGGTTTTAATGCTAATTCTGAATACATGGCGTGGACACGTAATTATTTAGATAACAGCAAAATTAAATGGCAAACTTCGACTTATAAAGGTAAAGCATCAGGTGGTACCATAGGGAGTGATTTGTCGGATGACAATATGGAAGTTATTGATTTTGGCGTGCCAATTTTGTCAATTCACTCGCCTTATGCGGTAGGCTCAAAAGTTGATTTGTATTCTTTGTACAAAGCAATGTCTGCTTTTTATCAGCAAAAATAAATTTAATTAATGCGTCATTTTTGACGTAAAAAAACTTTATTTAGCGCAGGTTTAACGTAAAGCCTGCGCTTCTTCTATAATCAGCATTAAAATATTGAGTGGAAATCTCCATCAGGAAATAATACGCCAGGTAATCCTCTAACTGTGATAATTTCTCCGATAACTATATCGCCAAAGTATAGCTTTCCAGAATAGTCTTTTTTATTTTTATTCAATGTTAACCAACGCCCATCAAGTCCTTTAACAATTATTGCTGTAGTATTTTTATTTTGCTGTAAGTTTAGTTCTACGACATGCCCTTGCATTTTTAATGCTAATTTCACATTATCCAATAGCTCAAAGTTTGTATTTAACCCTGATAGAGATAACCTAAAATCAGCGCTTCCTGATGATGGGAGATCTAATAAAATGTCATAGATGAAATCATCTTCATTTTGTTCTAACGAGGTTGAATATTTTGCTGCCATTATGGAAATATTTGTCGTTTGGTTTGGTGTAATTAACATCCCTGAAAATGAAAATTGTTTTAGAAGAGGGAATAACTGTCCCATTTCATTTTTAACCCTTGCGGCTTCAATATGAATTCGTCCTTCTATTGAGCCCTGTTCTGTGGCCATTGAAATATTAGTGATTAAGGTGAAGTTTGCCGTTTTTGCTTTATCGTCATTAAAAACATCTTCTACACCGTCAAACTGCAGCAGTAATTCATTAGTATTGATGGTTAAAGTCGTGCTTGCACTTTTTATACTACCGGCTATTGTTGCTTCAATTAAGTCCCCACGTGCCGCGCTTATTCTCCATTGAGGAATAACTAACTCCAGATTTATTTCTGTTTCTTTATAGACCCCAGAAATCAGCCAAGTGTATGGAGAACCCATGTAATTGATATCTAAACCTTGATAGTCATAAAGCCCTGCGGGAGTATCATTTATCGGCGAGTATAGATTGAGTACTTCTGCAATAACCTCACTGAATATAGCGGTGGTTTTTTCTGAGTCATCAGTAACAACCGTAGATAATTCAGCAATTTTATCACTAACTTCATTGTTATATTTGAGTTCTTGAATATTAATAAAGGCGAGGATATTCCTTAATTGCTCAAGCAATATTCTGTCATTTAAATCACTTGAGTGGATCACCGTTGGCTTTTCTTCTAGGCTAGCGAGTAACCTATTTAATTTGAATTTTTCTTCGAGTAAATAACTACTCATGAGAACATTATTATTTGCTTGTTGCTCTGACAAATATTGATCAATGTTGGTGAAATAATGAGTCGCGATGTCTGATATTTCATTACTTTTAATAAATAGGGTTAAAGCGCCTTTAATTTGGGCAATTGCATCAAGAGTATCAGAGGAATTAAATAATGAATAATAACCTGCCTTTGCTAAGTATTGGTAACCTTGAGTATGTTCTTCATCAACGTAAGTTTGATGATAACTAGGCGTTACGGATAAACTTTTTAAATGACTGTTCACTTCATTAGCAGACTCTAGAAATGAGACCAATGAAAAATAAACTTTATTCGTGCCGGGGCTTAAAAATACTTGTGCAGCAAAAGTATTATTCACTGAAAAAACTTCATTGTGATCAATAATGTCATTATCGTTATTGTCTTCGTGATAGTAATTATATGATTGTCCACAACCTATCAATACCGGACAGACGACCCTTGTAGAGGCCGGAATATATTCAATCGCGATAACTTGATTAGCATCTATGACTATCAGCTCATCATTTAAGGATAATGTATCAAGTGACGTGATCATCTCGCCACTTTGTGAGCGTATTATTATTTCCCCGCTGTGGTCAAACCAAGTAGGGAGGTAAAAGCCAACCTGACTTTGGGCTTGGGTTATTTTGAGTAATCCTCCTTCAGCAGCAGTATCTTTAGAGCCTCCTCCGCATGCATTAAGTAAGCTGGAAATAAAAATTATGGTGATCAGATAAATTTTTTTCACATTATCTTCCTCAAAATGAAATAGACAAATAAGTGTTAAAATGAAGGTAATAAGCTTGGTCAAAATCTAATGAGTCAGTTTGGAAATTAATACCTATTGATTGCGAGCCAATGCCAATTTTCCATGACTCACTTTTATCTTCATATCCAGCGGTAACAGCCCAGCTCTTGGCAAAGTGCCATCGAGCTAAAATAGATGCAAATCTATCTTTTTCTATTGAACGAAATGCTAATTGCGCTGAAAAATTTGATGAGATTTGATAATCCGCGTAACCATAATAACGTGCTGGCATCGATAAGGTGTGATCTTTAGTGTGATAGTTGCCTGACGTTTTTAAACTAATTGCGGGTTCTGAATAAACATTTCCCTTATTGTCTTCTTGAAAGGGAATATCTTTAATAGACCCTAAAACAAAACCAGCATCAGAGTAGTTACTTTTGTAATATAAATCCTTGGCTGATAAGCCAATTTTTAATTGCTTAGATACTTGCCAGTCAAGTGCTATGTCTAAACTGACGCCAACGCCTTTAGGTCTTTCTTGAGGTGAAAATGATTTGAATAACCTATCCTTGGAAAAAAAATAATCTATTGTAAAATTTCCTTGTGGTTCATCAGCAAAAATTTCTCCGTTGATATCCCCATCTTGAAAATGTTTACTGCTAAATATCGATAGCTTAGGAGTCAATGTTAGTTGTGGTTCAGTAAAGTCTATTTTATAAGAAAAGAACATGCCATGACTGGTGGCATTTTTTGCTTTTAGTTTATAAACATAAAAACGATCTTCAAATTCAAGGTCATTTTTTTCTGTGTAAGTATAAAGGGCGGTATCAGGATCGAATTCCATGACATAATCATAGCGACTTTGTACCCCGAAAGAAAAATTGGCATACTTAACACCTAACTCGAATTGGTTGTAAGTAAACGCACTATCACCTTTAGTTACGGGTTGATTAAATTCATCAATAAAAGATTTAATGGGTTGTGACTCGGCATAAACTTCAGAGTTAATAGTGGAAAATATAGTAATAGGAGAGGTGGTAGCAGAAGTATTGAAATGTATAAATAAACATAAGTATAAAGTTAGCTTTATTTTCAATGTACATCCTTGAATAACTGTAAAGTGATAAAAGTGCGGGAGAGGATAGCTCCCCCGCAAACAGAGTTAATTACTCATCAATTGTGAAAGATAAATCGAAATATTCAACTTCATCATCATCAATGTACGTTACAACAACGCCATTTGACATTTCAACAAAGTCACCATAGTTATAATCACCTAACCAGATAGAACCCATAATATAATCGCCATTATTAGCACTACCTTTCATCTTGTAACCACTATCACCAATCATTAGTGTTACATCAAGAGTTTCTTCGTCACCCATTTCATCAATTTCAAACGTTAGTTTGAAAGAAACATCACCAGACATTCCATCCATAACAACTTCAGCTGCAAATACATCAGGAACTTCAGTTGTAGATAAATCATGGTTACTTAAAGTCAAAGTACCCGTGAAACCAGCATCGCCATCCATTATATCAAGGGTGGTTGAAGCTACCGTAGAAGTAGGATCTTCTTCGTCAAGGTCACTTAATGAAGTGAAAACCCCATCAAAAGTTAATGTTGATTCGCTTGAAGAAAATTCAAATGTAGCACCATTGTCTCCACTTTCTGTAAGGCTAGCATCCCATGTAAGTAGTAATGTTGTCTTGCTGCCATCATTACTTAACTCGGCAACACCTTGGAATGAACCATCAGTTGTATGACTTGCTGCTATTGTCATACTTGTTTCATTGTAGCTGTATATCCAACCGGCATGCATAGTTGATTCTTTATTGGTAACATTACCTGTTTCTTGATTTGCTTCGTCAAGAACATCAAACATAATTTCACCAATCTCACCTAGTGCATCACGACCTGAGGTCGTAACAACATTAATATCAGCAAATGATTGAGTTGTTGCTTTTACCATAGGTAATTTATTCATAATAACTTGCTTAGCTTTAGCGTCAGCAAGCATATCAGTAAATATCTTCAAACTATCAGCAGCGTCAACTATGAGAGCTTCTGCTTGGTCTATTAACGTTTCTGCTGACATTACTAATGTTTCTGCGGCGGTTTCATCTGCATCATCTTCTGCTACATCAGCATAAGCTTGTGCGTCATCAAGTGCAATTTCGGCATAGGTTAAGAAAGCATCAGCCATTGAAATGAAGGCTAGCTTATCTGCAAGTGCTTGTTCTGCAGCGGCTAAATAAGCTGCTGCTGCATCAACACTTTGTGGATCGTTTAACGCAATCGCTGCTGCTTTGCTTGTTGCTGATGATGCTTGTGCAGTGGTTGCCATACCTTGCTTAGTTGATGCCATATCATTTGATGATTCAGCTGTTGCTTTGGCTGCGGGTACTATTGCATCAAACTCAATAAGTTTCGCCTCGGCATCAGCTAATAATGCTTTAGCATCGATATGTAATCCTGCTTCGCCATTCACCTGCATTGATTCTGTATGAGCTAACGCAGCTGTAGCTTCAGCGTCATCAAGTAAGCTTTGATTATCAGGACCGGGAGCAGAAGCAACTAAAAATTGAGCCGTGTCTACCCAAGCACTGGCGTCATTATCATAACGATTCGCTAGGTTGCCCAATACATTCATATCGTCGTGATCAAAAATCATCAAATAAGCAGCGAGTGCTGATTCATAATAGGAAATTGCAGTTGGAACATCTGCAACACTTTCGGCCAATGCTGAAGCTGCGGTAATTGCCGTTGCTGCAGAATCAATATCGCTAGCAATACTTGTGATATTAGTATCTAACAAGGCAAGTTCTGCGGTAACGCTCGCCGCTAGATCTGCATATAAGTCATCGCCGATGGTACATTCATCACCACTACAGCCTATTTCTTCGACTAAAGCGACAATTTCTATGGCACTACTAATAAGTTCTTGTTGCGTGATTGCTCCACGTTCAATAGCTTTATTAATAGATTTAGTTGCTGAGGTTCTAATGCCAGCATTAACACCTAGCGCGTCTAATGCTGCTGTATCACCGGTAACTATAGCAACATAAATAGCAGCGATTTTTTTAACTCTATTTTGTATAGCGTTAAGTAACCCTGATACTTTTGATACCTTGTTAACTGAAGACACTTTAGAGAAAAGTGTCTTCCCTGATGAAGGTGCGGGTTCGACCACTGCAACAGCATTTAAACTTCCATCAGAAACTGATGCTGCCAACTCGGTAATTATTTCTGTAAGCGAGCCATTGTCACCTGCGGCCGCTACCGTTTGTAAACTTGCTGCTAATTGAGAAAGGGCAGTATTACCTGTATTTAAGGATACATCTGCACCAATATCACTAAGGTCGAAGCCAACACCAGTAGATATATCTGCAAGTATGCTGGCGTTTTCAATAACTCCGTCTGGGCCAAGTAATTCCATCACAGTTAAAACAGAAGCATCGGATATAGCCTGTTGGCTAATGGGAACCACGGGATCAGCGCTTAAGTTATTTTTCAATATTGTTGCTACAATTTCAGTAAATACCGTTACATTGGCAGTATAGCTTCTTGATGTATCAGGAGTATCTGATGCCGGTATGTATTTTATTGTGGTTAAAGTTAAGTCTTCTTTATACCATTCGCCAAATTCGATTGCTAAGTCACCGTCATTAGGGAGAACGGTTGAAACCGTATTTTCATACACGCCACAATCGGTATATGAGTCACATCTTACCCAATTAGAATCTACTGATGAGTCACTTGATACGCTTATAACAACCGCACCAGAAAAGCTATTTTGTAAATAAATACTTAGGTGTCCATCATCATTCGTTGATGGCTTTAACGGGCTTGCTGCAAGTACTTTAGAAGCAATCATTTCGTCTAATTGAGCATCTGAAGTACTCGCGGGTGCAGATACGGTATAACTTTCAGGCTCAATAGAACTTGCTAATCGAAAGCTAATTGGGGAGTTAACTCCGGTGGTTGGATCAATTTGATGCACCGAAATTGTTGCACTTGCCATCGTACCTTTTACGGCCATTCCTGTTAAAGCAATATTAAAGGTTGCGGTTCCTGTTTTTTCAACAACGGGATTAACTGGTGTTGGGGTAACTGAAGTATTGCTATCGGAGCAGCCTGCAGTAAATAAAGTAAGTGAAATTAGAGGTAAGAGCATTACATTCTTTTTCATTATATATTCCTTCAAAATTAATGATATAAATAAACACTTAATAAGCGTAGAACATAAATTTACACTTAGATAAATATTTTAATTATATTTTAATTATTTTAGAGTCAAACATGTTATTTATCAGAAAAGGTGAATTAACGAGACTTACATTGGCAAGCTAAATAATAGCTATGAGTTTAAATTAATTGGTCTTTTATCTTGGTTATGCTTTTAGTCTCAGTAAAATATACTTTATAATATTATTACTGCATCTTAAACTTAGATAAATACTTCACTATGATGAAAAAGTTATTTTCAATAAAAGAAAAAACAACAATTTACTTTCCCTTTTTCGGACATAAAAAATCCATTTTATTGTTATCCTTGTTAGTTGGTCTTCAAGCTTGCGGTGGTGGAGGTAGTGACTCTGATTCAACACCAACAACACCTAAAAGTTATGCTTTCTCATTAACTTCTACACTGAGTAATAAGTGTGGCGAGAAACTTCCATTTGTTGATGTTGAGCTTTTCCTTCAAGGTGAAGATTGGTCGGTGACTGAGAAGTATATACCTGATGAAAATGGCGTTTTTAGTTTTACTACTGAAAATGAAACCATAAATTATACTCTTGTGGCTAAAAGCCAGAAAGGAGATGAAGCTGAGGGATATCAACTTACCAGCTTTTATCAAGCAAGAACGACAACTCCTGCTATATATCCAGCAGAGCATAAAGCACTCAGTGATAATTTAGATTTTAATTCTAATTGTGAGTGTATTACAAAAAATATTTCTGTTGATCATGCAACGATCTCTAATATTGATGATGGTGTTACAAGCTCAGCAAATTTTTTAGATGTGACTTTTACGGATAGTCGTAACACTGTTTTTAATGGCGTAGAAGTGTGCCGTGTAGCAGCAAGTAGTTGGCCTCTTCATTCTTTTTCTCTTGTGGGGAAAGATAATAATGAAGAAGTTATTGGTCGTTCAGTATTTATTGATGAAGTCTTTGGTAATGAAACATGGCAAGTTTCAGCATTTGAATCATCAACAACTGAAAGTTTAGAAGATAACCATCAAACATTTGTTACTGAACAACTGATCAATGGTAATCGCCATTTCATTACTGATGTGAAAGAAAGTGATACCAGTATTCAAGTATTTAAGGCACATGATCATGTAGATGTTTTTCGATCTGAAGCACAGAATATCTTTGAAGAAAGGCCTAACCTTAATGATTACTTAAGAACATCCAGTAAGCAGATAATCACATCTGAAGTTTATACTGATAGCTTACGGGTTGAAGCTGAAAATATGAAGCCAGATGCATTTAAAGATGATCAGAGTAGGAATGAATTAGCGATCAAGTCAGATGGAAGTTATGATTTTACTTCATTGGCTGATTTTCCAATGGCTATTGTTACAATAGACTTTCAATCGATTAGCCCAACCACCAATAGTCCTCTGCCTGTAAGCTGGATAACTTATGGACCTATTGAAGGGATTGTGCCTATCAAAGTTAAATTACCGGGTTATGAACATTTAATTAATGATAATACTCACTTTCGAATTGATAATGAGGTTATCCAAAGTGCGAGCTCAAATAACTACAGTGACTATGTCAGCTATTATCAAAACAATGTAGACATGATGTTTAAAAATAACTTGAAAAGCTATCAAATAATTACAGATTAAGTCGTTTTATTCTGATGTATAAAAAAGGCGCTTAAAAGCGCCTTTTTTATTTTAAACAATTATCATTAATCAAGCGCCTCTTTAGCACTTACCGGGTTAGCGTACATCGTTAGCAACCACTGTTGTTGTTCTTCTGTTAGCTCTGACATACGGTTATTTAGTTGCGTTAAAACATTTTGCTTGATATTGTCTTTTTGATGAAGCTCAGCATAAGCCGTTAGGTTACTGTCATACAGTTTATAGTTGCTAATGATTTGCTGGTCAATCGCCTTTGCCACCGCTTTACTATCAGAGAATTCTCCCTTAATTGCATGACAAAACTCTACATGAATACGGCCTTTATTACCGTTTAACCCTTGGGTAATACTGTTTAAGTCTTCATTTTCTTTTTTCTGATAACTGCCCGTTGCATCACGCTCAGCAAGTTCAATGGCTTTGTCGCGATCACAGGGATCAAATTCATAAGAGATAGATACGGGCACAATGTTAATTTCAGATAAATAATCAGCGATAGACACTTGCTTATCTTTATTCAGTAATAGCATCGAAATTAAGGCAGAGTTGGTTTTATCTATTCCGTCTTTGGCGCGACCTTCACGCTGGGCTATCCAAATGTTCTGTTCTCTTTCATGCACGGTATGATGAATATAAGCAGACAATTGTTTGGAAGCATTGAGCATGGCACGTTTTGTTTTTTCGCTACGTTTAACAATAAAGCTTTTATTAATACGCATTAAATCCGCAACCCAAGGTTGTTGCAATAGGTTATCGCCAACGGCCGCTTCTACGGTATTGATATTACTTTTAAATAGTGCCCAGTTTATTAGGGCAACATCTAATACGATATCTCGATGATTACTGATAAATAGCATGGGCTTGGTTGTATCAATTTTTTCTAGGCCATGAAAGGTAAAACCATCGGTGCTTTTTTTCACTAAATGGTGTAAATACTTAGCCACTTCACTTTGAATTTCTTCAATATTATGAAATTTACTTGAACGTAGTTTTAATGTCCATTTCACTAAAGTACAACAAAGTGTCGGTAATACTTTATATAAACGAGGCAGTTTAAAACTGGCAATAGAAGAAAGTAGACCTTGATCACGAATCAGTTTTTGGATCACAGCAGCAACCTCATCATCACGATAAGGGCGAATATCATCAAACATTTAGGATCTCTTTTGCTGCTAAGCAGCGATATATACAATAAAAAATTGGTCAATATTATAACCGATTTTTAAAGAGAAATGCTTATTTTGTTTTTATTAGCTATTTAGGGGCTAGGTAAATGAAACTATTTCATCAACTTAACCTAGATAAGAAAAAAGAGTAAATAAATTACGCTAAATCAAAAAAAAACAATTTAATTTTGCTACAGTTAATAGGTAAGCTTTGTATGAATTAATTTTTTTCATGTGAAGGCTTGTGTTTTATGACTTTACCCATAAGTCTTAAAGTAGAGTAACAAATAAAAAGGAATACCTATGAAAATAAATCTTTCCGGTCACCATGTAGATATTACAGATGGTATAAAAGAGCATATTGATGAAAAATTTTTAAAAATTTCTAATCACTTCCCAACACTTATTGCGTTAGACATTATTATTTCTAAAGAACACGGTAAGCATAGCGCCGAAATAACAACAAATTATGAAGGGAGCCGTATTTCCGTTTCTGCTAAAGATGACGTTATGTATCCTACTATTGCAGGTGTTGCCAAAAAGCTTGATGCAGCCCTTAAGCATAGAAAAGGTCAACTCAAGGCTAATTTACACAGCAAACCAAATTCTGTTACTCCTGAAATTGCTCATGAGAAAGTTCAAGAGATGAACCTAGGATAACTTCCCACAGTCATATTAGTTAATATTTTACGGGGGCTTTTAGCTCCCGTTTTGTTTTATAAATATTCTTTTTAATTACAGTGCTATACTGGCAAAGAAAATTACTCAGCTGTAGACACCACGTATGTTATCCCTATCAAATAATGTTTCTTTAGATGAAAGTGAACTCGAATTAACGGCTGTTCGTTCGCAAGGCGCGGGAGGACAAAATGTGAATAAAGTATCGTCAGCCATTCATTTACGCTTTGACATCAAAGCCTCATCTCTACCTGACTTTTATAAGGAGCGCTTACTTGCGTTAAAAGATAAACGCATCACCAAAGATGGCGTGTTAATTATTAAATCACAACAATTTAGAACGCAGGAAAAAAATCGTGAATCGGCGTTAACGCGTTTAGTTGAAATAATAAAGTCTGCAGTGATTGTTCAAAAAGTTCGTCGAAATACTAAACCAACAAAAAATTCTAAATTAAGACGTTTAGCAGGCAAGTCTCACCGCAGTAATGTTAAAGCATTACGCGGTAAGGTTGATGATTAGCCTTTTATATTAAGCGCTTTTAATTTTTTGTCTTAAGCCACATAAAGCTAAAGTGAGTAGGGCAAAGTATGACAATGAACCGCCGCCACTGCTACCAGATGAATCAGTTGGAGAAAGTGAAGTGTTTTTCACAGAAGATAAATTGCCATCTGTTACTACTGTGGGATCAATGATAGCAACTCTGTAAATAGTCACAAAATTTTCTACTCCAGGCACAAAACTACTATCAGCACATTGTGCACTTGTATAACCAGGCATAGGTACATCTTGTCGATTTTGCCAGCCTGCTACAAGATTACAAATATTTAAACTTGCTATGGCGTTGATTTTATCCATACCTTCAATAACTTCGCCAAATACTGTAAAACCACCCGTATTAGTGTCTAATTTATAACCTGAAGTACTATTGTCTTTATAATTAATAAACCATTGGCTTGTTGCGCCGTCTGGGCTGTTTTGAGGCTTAGCCATTGCTATTGTGCCTTTGACATTTGAATAAACTGGCTCATTTACTACCGGTGAGTCAGTACTTATCGGTGTTAATGGAAAGTCCCCATCAAATGAGAATCCACCCGCTTGTATAACAATGTCGGAAACTAAACGATGTACAACGGTATCGTCATAATCTTTAGCAATTACATATTTTAAAAAATTAGCTACTGTTTTAGGTGTTGTCTGATCATGTAAATTTATTTTGAAATTGCCATGGGACGTTTCAACTTCAACTATGGTTGCATGAGATGAAAAAGATAAAAGTGTAGTAAGAGAAAGTGTGCTAGCAAGTGCTAGGGATTTAAAAACTGCTTTTGACATAATAACCTTTACAAAATTAGTGCATAGCGCGGAGTAGTCGCCGATATTAAGACCATTAGGGTTAAACAACAAGTGCTTTTCTTGATTGTAAATTAAAATAACGGCTATTGGTAAAATCTATTTTTACCTTCATTTAAAAGTAAGCGTCTGAAATTCAATAATACAAGTGTACGTTTGCTGTAAATATTAGCTGACATGGCGATGTACCTTCATTATTTGTGAAAATTAAAAACTATGATCTTGATCAGAATCCTCATTTTTATTTAGCTTTATGGTGTAGTCATTATTTTATTTACTCCCAGTAAAGGAAAAGCAATGACGGCTTCATACGAATCAAACTTAGGCACTAAATATAGCGATAGTTTACCAACGGTGGGTGGAGTCATTGCTGATGTGGTTCAGTTTTTTGGTGGCAAACGTATTTACGGTGTTGGTGGCGATTTTGCCGCAAACCTAATTGCTGCTTTAGAAAATGAAGTTGATATTTGTCCGTCGAGTAATGAAATGCATGCTGGATTTTCAGCCTGTGCACAAGCCGAAATTGACGGGTTAGGTTTTTGTTTAACGACATACATGGTAGGAAGTTTACCCTGTACAAGTGCTGCGGCATTAGCAGTAACTGAAGGTTTACCTGTAGTCTTTATTTCAGGCGCGCCAGGCGAGGTGGAAGTTAATTCGCAAGCAATACACCATACTATTCACCCCAATGCTTCTTGGAAAACAGATTATGATAATGCGCTTGAAGCATTCTCTGCATTAGGAGTAAAAGTTGAACGACTACAAGGTGACAGGGCTTCAGGCCAACCTAATGTCGCAGGAAAACGTTTTTATCATTTAGTCGCAGAAGCTTATAGAACTAAGCAACCTGTTTTTATTGAAGTACCGCGCGACCAAGTAGATTGTAAAACTCAGCTGATAAAATTACCTAACTCACTTGATGAAGTTTTTTGGGGGAATAATGTACTCACTGGAAGTGAGTTAGTTGCCGATGTTATCACTGATAAATTGTCGCGTTCGAAAGCCCCTTTGCTTTATATTGGGGATCGCTTAAAACACAATGAAACGCTAAAAATACAAATTATTGAATTTGCCAACAAATTTAATATTCCTTACGCGACAAGTTGGTTTGCAAAAGGTGTTTTTGATGAGTATCAACCGCTTTGTTTAGGAGCATATAATGGGGTGTTTACCCAGACTGTTGGTCGAAATTATATAGAAGATAAAGTTGATTATATTCTTGATATAGCGACAAGTATATTTCCTCAAGACTCAAATACTGCCTTTGGCACGGGCTCCCATAAAGTAGAACACTTTAAAAATAAAACCTTACTTAAAGGCGGAACTTTATTAGAACGTGATTTAGTGGAAATATTTACCGAGTTATTATCAAGAGATATTCAGCGTTTTGAATTCTCACCTTTAGATGAACATTCTATTGAAAAAACCAATGATGATGACGAAATAGATTTTAATAACTTAGCTAAAACCTTAAACGAGTTACAAGAAAGCATTAATACGCCATTGGTCTATTTACCCGAAGTTGGCAACTCTTATTTTGCTAGCTATGGCTTAAAAGTAACAAAAACGAGTGTCGGACGGAGTTGGCTCACCAATCCTTGGTACGGCGCTATGGGCACGGCATTACCCTATGCAAGAGTTGTTGCTCAGCGGATGCAAGATAACGGAGATAAAGACCGTGCTGTTGTGATCATTGGTGATGGCGGCTTTCATTTTCAGCTAAATGAACTGATCCATTTCCTAAAAGATCAAACTAACGTGACAATTTTGTATATGCGTAATAATATTTTTCATTTAGGAAAAAGTGGTGATTCAAAAATTTACCACTGCAATGATCAATCGTTTGATGTACATAGCATTATTAAGGCTTATCGGGGGAAGTCCACTACCTGTATAAGTGTAGCTGAATTTAAACAAGAATTTACTGCTAGTATAACTCAGCAAGGCATTAGCTTGATTGAGGTATTAGCAAAGCCGATTGAAGAGAGGCAATGTAATGAGTTGAAGTTACTTAACCTTTATATAAAATCTAAAAATGGTAACCCTGAAGCTATAAAACAATGGCAAACACTACTGGGATAACACAAAACAGCAGGGGAAATAGTAATAAATTTTTTACAGTTTCCCCTGCGATAAAAAATCTATTGCGTAGGTTAAAGCTTGCTCGCATGTTAAATTTTCTTCACAAGCTAGCTTATATTCTTGTTGGTTAACTTTTTTATATTGATACAGACTTTGTAGTTCACTGATAAAGTTTGCCTGCTCAATAAGCTCGCTTAATGGAGACTTTTTAATGAGCTTGTTATTTTGTTGATTGATAGTTTCAATAATTAAGGGAGGCAAATTCCACTTTGAAACAATCGCTAACGTAAGACTTATGGCATGCTTCGCGATTAATAACTTGAATGTTGTTGAACTGGGTGTTGCGCAAGGGTCTACATGGTTAAATGCTTCAACCATTAAATCAAAAATGATCATCCCTCCTAAATTTCTCAACAAACCGATTAAATATGCTACTTCAGGGCTATCTATATCGTTATTATTCTCTGCTAATGCCTTCGATATTATTGCTGTTTGTAAACTATGTTGCCAAATCTTATCGCCGAAATGTTTGAAGTACGGGCTATTCTTTGGCGTGAAATTATCAATGAAAACATAAATCACCCCTTCCATTAACCCTTGTGACCCCATATTCATGAAGGCCGATTTCAAATTAATTACCGGCTCTTTGCTACGACGATATTTAGCACTATTAGCAAGTTTTATTGTGTCTGCTGCCATGATGGGCTCTTTTTCGATGATGGTCATAATGTCTTCGAGATTAAAATTGTTATTATTTAAGGCTGTTAATACGGCATCCACTGATGCTGGCATAATGGGGAGTTCGCTCATTAAATTTTGCGGACAGAGCAATAAATCATTTACTTGGCTGGCGATATACTCACTGAGTGGATCAACACTGAGCGAGCGTAGTTGAGTCTCTTCTCCAAATAACAAATCATAAAAGAGTTTTTCATAATTATTTTTTTTGATGTCTTCGACATCAATATTTTCCGATTGATTCCCTGGATGAGTTATTACGTTTGTTCTCTCATCGTCATCAGGGGAATTTAGCTTAGTTTGCTGAAAATATTCAAAGTTAGGGGCTATTTCCCCTGAGGAAACCGATGGAAAAATAACTTTTATGAGTGATTTAAACATAGAGGAACATTAAATTTATAGTGTTTATGAAGTTAAGCGTATGTATTAATCTAAGTTTAATAAGAATGCTGAAATTAGCTAGTATTTGGAGAAATAGTTTCCTTAACGTTCACTTACCTATCTGATACTCAACTTAATAGCACAGGTAGGTAAGTGGAATGGTAAAGTGTATTTTCTATGACTTAAAGCGAATGAAAAAATCGCTCACTTCGTGGTAAAAAATAATTGTCGTAATTTAAAGAAAAAGCGACTTTGCTTGAACGACCAATAATTTCATTGCGTGGCACGAAGCCAATTACGCGAGAATCAGCACTATTATCTCGGTTATCACCTAGAACTAAGTATCGATCTGTAGGTACAGTTACCGTAGTAAAATTAGCGAGTTGTGAAGCAACATTATTAAGACGAATTGTATGAGATTGACCATTAATGGTTTCATTGCTCTCGTGGTGAGATTCAATAATTTTCTCTTTTGCTTCATAAGCGATTGCTTGGCCATTAATAAATAACTGGTTGTTCCGCATTGAAATTTTATCACCCGGCACACCAATAACACGTTTCACTAAGCGCTTGTCTGATGCGACAGAATCAAAAATAATGATATCGTTAGGTTGCGGCTCTGCAAGTTTAACTAAGGATATATGTGTAAAGGGAACACGAATGTCGTAAGCCATTTTATTAATGAAAATTCTGTCTCCTTCGACAATGGTAGGTTTCATTGAACCAGTAGGAACATCGTTCCAGTCAGCGACCGCACTACGAAAGATGAGCATTAAACTAATAAAAACTAGTAATGATTTATTCTCTTTCCATAATTTCAATAACATCTTTTTCATGTATATTCCTTTAGAAGTTTATTTTGAACACTTAAGCTTTGATTGAGAGAGTGAGAAATGGTTCCAAGCTTTGTATAAGGAAATGTAACTGGATATGACTAATATGATTTATAGCTCGGGTAGGTCTATAACATGAGTATATGAAGATTAAATAAGGTTTGCTGAGTAAGGGAGTTCAACACACCTAAAAAAAGTATTAAGGTTTTTTAAATACTAAAGTGAAGCGGTCAATATTTCCTGAAACTGTTTTTATACCAAGCTCAAAACGTAGTTCATCGTCAAGGTGATAATACCTGTTAACTATTCTGTAGTTCACCTTTTTCGGCGAGAAACGGTGTAAGTAACTGTTAATAGCAACTATTACCGGGATCAAAATCAATGACCTTCATATTTTGCTCAAAACCCAAAAAAGGATACCGCTTGAGCGGGTGAACGATTAGGATCTTTTTTAGTATCAGCTTCAGTACGATAGTCCATTTTCATGGCGGTATTTACCTTGTCTTGAAAGTTACTTTGCGCGGCTTGGCTAGTGAAAGTACTATTGCCGCAAACGATAAATTAATCAGAATTTTTTATTTATATCCATGACCTTTTGTAAAATGTAAATTAAGTTAGAAGGTAAGAGCCTGAAACTAAGTAATTAATTTCGCGAAAAATATATTTATATAATTCACTTGAATTTTTCTCCAAAGCTAAGGAAGATCCCCCGCGATGTTTAGGCTTAATATTTGATAAAAATGACTAAAAAGATAAAAGTTCCATTGAAAATAAAAGTAGCTGATGCTGCAGAGATAACATTAGGGCTAACCGACCCTAAAAGTCCGAGTAACGTTGGCGCTGTTATGCGCGCGGCGGGTTGTTATAACGTGGATACAGTACTCTATAGTGGTAAACGTTATGCTCGAGCGGCAAAATTTAATACTGACACACAAAGTGCCAGTAAAAAAATTCCGTTAATAGGCGTAGAGTCTCTAGTAGATAATTTACCCGAAGGTAGTCAACTGGTTTGTGTTGATTTGATAGAAGGTGCAATACCGTTACCTGCGTTTAGTCATCCTAAAAATGCTATGTATATCTTTGGCCCAGAAGACGGCACGATTAGCCAAGACGTTATTGATAAAGCCGATGCAGTGGTTTATATCCCAACTCATGGCTGTATGAATTTAGCTGCAACCGTAAATGTTTTACTTTATGACCGTCTGGCGAAATTAGCGACGCCAATAGGTAACAATGAGCTTATTAGGAAAAGCCGAGACACAAATAATACGGTAAAGGTCAGAAGATAAACCGCCTCAGAATAGTTTGCTGTATATAAAGTGAACTATTAATTGTGTGTGGGGGGATAGATAAAAAACTTGACTCTATAAATGAAATATATATAATGCTCGCAGCTAGAAAGTAATACCTATATTTATGTACCAAGTTTCGACGTTATGTTAGTAGCTCGTCCTGTTTAATAAGTAATAGCAACACTCTCAGCATCATTGTTTTAGTGATTATTTAATAATGGCTAAAACGCAAAATTACAATTTAAATTTCGATTTAAATTATATTAAACAAATAGGAATAAAATTATGTCTACAACTACTGGTACAGTAAAATGGTTTAACGAAGCAAAAGGTTTTGGTTTCATCGAGCAAGAATCTGGTCCTGACGTTTTCGCACATTTCTCAGCAATCTCTGGCGACGGTTTCAAAACTCTAGCTGAAGGCCAAAAAGTACAGTTTACTGTAACTCAAGGTCAGAAAGGTCCTCAAGCTGAGAACATTCAAGCTCTTTAATTTTGTTTTTTGAGTTGAATTTATAATTTAACTCAAAACAAAAGAAGTGCTAAAAAGGGTAAGACTTAGGTCTCACCCTTTTTTTGTGGGAAATTTTCACTATTTATTATGCTAAAAGCCTATCAAGAATTATTTTATCAAAATAATTTTCAATATGATCACGCACAAGTACATGCCGTGGCAAAGCTTGCCGAACTTTCTACAGAGATATACCAACAAAATGAAACACCTTGGTATACGCCTTTTCTAAGAAAACCTCCTAATGCATTAGGTATTTACTTTTATGGACGAGTAGGGCGTGGAAAGACGATGCTTATGGATCTTTTCTATCAAAATTTAGATATAAAAAAAAAGAAACGTATTCATTTTCATCGCTTTATGGAAGAAGTACATCAACAGCTCTATGCATGCTCAGGACAAAGTGAGCCATTAAAGTTTGTAGCTAAATCTTGGGTAAAAAAAGTTAAAGTATTATGTTTCGACGAATTTTTTGTCTCAGATATCGGTGATGCGATGTTACTGTCTGGCTTGTTTGATGAGCTTTTTAAACAAGGTGTTACTTTAATTGCGACCTCGAATTGTCAGCCTGAACAGCTTTATCGTAATGGTTTACAACGTGAAAGGTTCTTACCGACTATTGATTTAATTAATCAATATTGCCAAGTCTTACCTGTTGATGGTGATGTTGATCACCGATTAGAACATTATCAAGTAGCGAAATCATATCGAGATTATTCATTCCCATTCCTTAACAGTGAAAATGAATTAGCAGATCGTTTCAATACATTGACCGGCGAATGCAGCAAACCGGGTTGGATAACCGTCAATAATAGAGAAATTACCTATCAAGCTAAACATCATAGTGTAATATATTTTGATTTTTATGCTCTTTGCGCCGGTCCTCGAAGCCAGCGCGACTACATAAATTTAGCTGATAGTTTCCAAATTGTTTTACTTGATAAAGTACCACAATTTTCTGGTGATAAAATAAATGTTGTTGCTTCGGGGGTTGAAGATGGTTACCAACGTAAAAGTGATATGCTGAATCAACTTCGTCACTTAGATGATGAAGCTCGGCGTTTTATCGCTCTTGTTGATGAATTTTATGATCGTAAAGTTCGGCTTATTATCAATGCAGAAGTAGATATTATTGAGCTTTATCAAGGGGAGCAATTAAGTTTTGAGTTTGCTCGTTGTCAATCACGATTAATTGAAATGCAAAGTTTTAGTTATTAACCAGTAATTAGCTATATTCACTAACTTTTAGCTTTATAACATTTATGTATTTATGTCCTTTTTTATAATTGATTGATTTATATGGTTTTTACTTGTTGGCACTGCTCTTGTAATAGCTAATGTAAACAAGCAGATATTATTAATTAAAAATTCAATATGAGAAGGGATAATATGAAAACATTAATTGCGACCGCACTGATTTTAGCAAGCAGCAGTACTTTTGCTTATGAAACATCATTTTCAAATGATTCATGTGATGCAGATATTTCTGGAGGAATTAAAATAACGCCTTCTGCTATAGAGTTCTCAAAAAGTAAAAAGCAACTCTATAAAATTGTAAATAATGAAACATTATTTGTTAATGGCGAGCAAATCGACTTAACTTACAGCCAGCAGTCATTAGTGACTGAATACTCAACAAGTATACGAGAGATTGTACCTGAAGTTAAAGATATAGCTTTAGATGCTATCGATCTTGCTAGTGATGGCGTGAACTTAGCATTTAATGAACTGTTAGGTGAGGGCAATGATGTCGGTGCAGAAATTACTGCGCAGCTTGCTGAGATACGAGTAGAAGTTGATGAGGGATTTACCAGCGACAAAGAAATTTATTTTGACGAAGATGGCTTCTCTGGAGATGATTTTTTTAGTAAAGAGTTTGAGCAACGTATTGAAACTGCAGTAGAAACCACAGTACAAAATTCTATTGGTACTTTAATGATTGCCGTTGGTCAACAAATGTTATTTTCTGGTGGAGACTCAGATGCCTTTGAAACACGCATGGAAAATTTTGGTGAAAAAATAGAGCATGAAATGGAAGCTCGTGGTGAAAAAATTGAAAAACGTGGTGAAGCACTTTGTCAGTCAGTGGTAGATATTGATGCACTGGAAGATCAATTAGCCAATGAAGTTGCTGAGTTAAACGGAATTAATTTATTAACAACCAGTATTTCGTCTAAAAGTAATAAAGACCTGATGTAATAAACAGTCAGTATAAGACAATATTTCTCTAGAAGTATTTATAGTTTTTATTCCCAACCATTTCCTATAAATACAAAAAGCGAGCAAAGACTATAAATCTTGCTCGCTTTTATTTTTTATGTATTAAGCCAAAAAAATTAATTAATGAAACAGATGCAGTAGAACTTTAGCTATTTGCCATTTGCGATTGCTCATCTGCCCAAGCAAGAGCTTCATTATAATCTTTAATAACTTTGTCTTTATCAATACCTAGTTTTTCCATAACAACGGCAGTTTTATCCCATTCAGCATGTTCAATTAATTCTAATAACTTTATTAAGGCAGCTAATACTCCTTTTTTAGTAAGTAGCGGCTCTTTTATTTCTTGAGCGAGTGGTAGTTTCTCCAATATAGTCTCAAGTTGCTCATCTAAAATAGCATCAATTAATGATAATAGACCTGTCAAAAAAGCAATGGATGCATCGACAGGAGCACTAATATCTTGAGCGACAAGTTCACAAAATTTTGCACGAGCCATGGCAGAATTGATTAACTCTGAAGGTTTGTCAGGGTTTACATTAACAGCAAACATTAAACCCAAAAAGCGTTTTAACTCACCAGAGCCTAAAGTAACAAGGGCTTGTTTAATCGAGGAAATTTCACTTCTTCTTCTGAAAATAGGTGAGTTAGCATACCTTAAAAGCTTATAAGATAAGGTGACGTCACGTTCAAATACGGAAGTTATATTTACTAAGTCTAATTCAGGTTTGGATGTTTCATAAAGCAATTCAGCCATAGCTATTTGTGAGGGAGATAAGCTTTTTGTCTTAACCATTTCTGGTTTAGCAAAGAAAAATCCCTGAAAAAGTTCAAAACCTAATTCGAGAGCTTGGTTATACTCCTCGTAAGTTTCAACTTTTTCAGCCAATAACTTTATATCTGGAAAATCGGCAATAGCTTCTTTAACTTCTTTTATATCTTCTAAACTGGAAATTTTCCAATCTATTTTTATAATTTTAATAAAAGGATAAAAATGTGTCCAAACTTTTTTATGCACGTAATCATCAAGTGCGAGTGTGTATCCTTGATCAAAGAGATCTTTGCAAATAGCGAGGAGTTTTTTTCCTGGTTTAACGGTTTCTAGTATTTCAACGACAACTTCCTCGGTAGTCAACATCTTTGCGTAGCCGAGGCTTAAAGTTTCAAGAGTGAAATTAATAAAGGCGGGTTTATTAGCGGTAAATTCACCAATGCCTAAATTAAATTTACTGGCTTCGATCATTTTTGTTGTGGCTTCATCACCATCAATTTCAGGAAAAACATTATCAATGCTATCTCTAAATAACAATTCATAGGCAAAGAGATTTTTGTCTTTATCTAGAATGGGCTGCCTGGCGGCATAAAAATACATAAAAATTCCTGATCACATCGTTATTACATTGAATATATTGGAAAAACCATTAATTAGCATCACTTATTTTTGTATATTCGCAACTGGCATAAAAACATTACGATTAATAACATATTTATTATAGGCGAAAACGAGAAAAGTATAGTAATAAGCTCATAGATAGTCATACTATTGTGTACTTATTTTCTACCCATTACATCCACTAATATATTATTATTGTTGATGTAATTATTACTTTTTGGAGGTTAATTTGGCATTTGGAACCATGGTTTCTTTAGCATTATACTTTATTGCTATGATCGGTATAGGGTTATACGCCTATAAAAAATCTACTAGTGACGCTGCTGGTTATATGTTGGGGGGGCGTAGTTTAAGCCCTTCAGTAACGGCGCTTTCGGCGGGCGCTTCCGACATGAGTGGTTGGATGCTGATGGGCTTACCTGGTGCGATGTATGTTACGGGCTTAAGCAGTATTTGGATAGCAATCGGTTTAGTGATTGGCGCTTATTTTAATTACTTAATTGTTGCCCCTCGTCTGAGAACCTATACGGAAGTTGCAAATGACTCTATAACGTTACCCGACTTTTTTGAGCACCGTTTTCAGGATAATCGCCATATATTACGAGTTGTATCATCTATTGTGATCATCTTGTTTTTTACGCTTTATACATCTTCAGGTATTGTTGCTGGCGGAAAATTATTTGAAAGTTCATTTGGTTTAAACTATGAAATAGGCTTATATGTTACTGCGGGTGTTGTTGTAATTTATACGATGTTCGGTGGTTTTTTAGCGGTGAGCTTAACGGACTTTGTGCAGGGGTGTATTATGTTTGTTGCCCTTGTGTTGGTACCTTTTGTGGTGATCAGTGATATTGGTGGTTTGTCGGTAATGCATGAAACGATTAATACCCTTGATGCTAATAAATTTAATATGTTCCAAGGAGTTAGTGCTTTAGCTATTATTTCTGCTATGGCGTGGGGCTTAGGATACTTTGGTCAACCTCATATTATTGTTCGATTTATGGCTATTCGTTCTACCAAGGATTTACCCACAGCACGCCGCATTGGTATGACTTGGATGATCGTTGCTGTTTGTGGTGCTACGGCAACCGGTTTTGCTGGCATTGGCTATGTTGCAAAAACAGGTGTAACACTGGGTGACCCTGAGACTATTTTTATTCTACTCTCACAAGTTTTATTTCATCCTTTAATTGCTGGCTTTTTATTAGCTGCCATTTTAGCGGCAATTATGAGTACAATTTCTTCACAATTATTAGTGACATCAAGCTCTTTAACTGGTGACTTTTATCAAGCTTTTTTAAATAAAGAAGCTACGGATAAACAGCTTGTACTTGTTGGTCGTTTGTCAGTACTGCTCGTTGCGATTGTTTCGGTGTTTTTAGCGTACGATCGTAATAGTTCTATATTAAGCTTAGTGAGTAATGCTTGGGCTGGTTTCGGTGCTGCTTTTGGTCCCTTAGTTATATTGAGTCTTCATTGGAAGAAAATGAATAAACAAGGTGCGTTAGCTGGCATGTTAACCGGTGCATTTACCGTGTTGTTCTGGATCTATGCACCTATTACTATTGGTGGTGAACCGTTGAGTGCACTGATGTATGAAATTGTACCTGGCTTTATTTTAGCGACAATTGCTATCGTTGTTGTGAGTAAAGTAACCACCCCGCCAGAAGAGTCGGTTGAGAAAATGTTTGACGATATGGTTGTGAAACATAATAACGGTTAGTGATTTCTGAGGTTAGAAACTGAATAAAAAAAGCCTGACATTGAGATTCAATATCAGGCTTTTATGTTCATTACATTATAAATATTACGTTAATAGATTTACGTTTTTAGCTGTGCTATTAAATAATGTCGATAGACTAAATTGACCAAGTCACATTTTCGTCAATTGCTTTTTGCCACTTCGGCAAGGATTCATTTTTGTCACCAACAATAATAATATTGCTGTTTTTGAACTGTTGTGATTTACCGATAAGATTATCATTAGAAAAATTAGCACTGAACTCAAGCTCTTCATTATGAGGAACAACAAAAACAGTGACGGTACTCGTTTCACCTTGAAAGACTAAATGTAGGCTTTTCATGCCATCAAAACGACAATAATCAGCAAATAGTAATTTTCCAATATCTGCAGTAAAGGAGCCATCAAAGGCGGCCATTTTAGTGTTTAACGAACTGAGGCTGATATTTGCTGATGAAGTATTAGAAAAATAATCTTCTTCATGATGAACATGCGCTATCGCATAATCGCCTAAGTTTGTATAAGTACTAGAAAACAACATAGAGTTAAGCGTTAATCCCAAGGCAAAAGTGACTGATGCTGCTAATGCTAAGTGCACCCGACCTTTACGCTTTTGTTGCTGATGGCTTGCTAACGTTTGACGTAAAATTAACTTATGACTTAAATCTTCAGGCACATCAACATTCATTGCTTTAAAAAGTCGACTGTCTAAGTCTTCGAGATCTTGGGTAAATTTTTGCTTGGCAGGATCTTCTTTCATCGCAACAAGCATGTCTTCATCACGCGTATTTGGATCTGCATAAATACGGCGTCTAAACTGCAAATCATCCATTGTACTGGCCTCTAACTTTGGGTTCATCATCTAAAGCTTCTTTTAACTGATTACGCGCTCTAAACAACCTTGTCATTACGGTATTCTTATTCAAATCGAGCATCTTGGCTATTTCTTCACCTGAAAATCCACCAATAACTTGTAGTACTAAGGGTTCACGATATTCTTCAGGCATTTTGGCTATTTTCTCACGTAGCCACAGGTTTTCGATCTCTTGCTCGTTACTCGTTGAGTGAGTATCTGTGATTGCTGCTTCATCATATTCGCTCATGTCAAAACGCTTACGTTCGAAACGACGAGCATTCTCTCGACGAAGGATTGTGATCAACCATGACTTAGCGGCTTTTTCATCTTTCAATGAATCTAATGCCCGCCATGCCCGTAAAAATGTTTCTTGCACTAAATCTTCTGCGACATGTTTGTCGTGACAAAGCCAATAAGCGTAGCGAAATAAATCGCCATGCAAAGCTTTGACTAGTGCTTCATATCTAACTTGTTTTGTTGCCATGTTGTAAGAGACCTGAGCGGACATTATTTTATTTCGCTATTGGTAAAATTAATTCTAATTTTATGGATTCAACGATATTAAAGCTGGCTTAACTTGTTTATCACTTTTTAAGTTGGTCGATGAAATACCTTGCTTGTTTATTCTTTGAATAATTATTAGCAATTGGTTTCCTTGCCACTCTTTTTGATTTTTTCCGTAATAGCATTGTTGTAAATTATTTACCTCATGAGCTAGTTCTTTATCGTTGAAAAGATTTAATGATTCATCAAGTGTAGTTGTTTGTTGTAGTCCTGCTCGTATTTGTAAATTATTCAACCAAGTTAAAATAAAGGGTAAAACAGTTAATCCTTGGTTCTTCTTACAAGCCGCCATTAGCGTAAGGTAAACGTCGGCTGATTGATGTGGCATATTTGTAAGCTTATCGCTAGGTGCTTTTTTCCACTTAGTGCTGACAAACCAGGCTAAAACTGTTAATAACCATAATGCTAGAAATAACCACTGTAACCAGGAAGCTTTGGTAACAACAATGGTTTCAGCCGGTGTTATTTCTTTTATTTGATCATTAGATGTAATTACGGGCGTTACTTCTAAATCAGGGTTTGGTAAAACTGTGATTGTTTGTGCGGCAATGGTGGCAACTTGATAGCGGTTGGTGACGGTATTCCACCAAGGAATGTTTATTTCAGGTAATTGATACTCTCCTGATTTACTAGCAACGATGGCAAAATTTCTAACTTTTTGACTGACTAAATGGCCACTACTCATGCCTGTGTGCAACTGAGCTTGATCAGGGTAAACTTTCAATCCTTTAGGTACCGTCATTTCTAGTATGGGTAATTGTTCTTCTGATAATCCCGCCGCCGTTAAGGTGATTGTGCGAGTAATGGGTTCACCTACTTTAAATGTAGTGACATCTGGCTGCCAATTTTGATGAATAGCCAATAAATTACTTGGTAACCAAGTACCTTGAAAAGTATCGGGTATAGGGCGAACTGTTAATGGTAATTCATCACCTATAACACTTACGGGTTTCGTTTCAGAAAAACTAAACATGTTATTTCTACGTGTAGAAGGTACTAATATTTCACCTGAAAAAACAGGTGATTTTAAAATAAACTCACCGCTACTTTGAGGGCTAATCGCATAGGTTCTTTCAATAACACGGTAACGACGACCATTGATAATGGTATCGCTTTCTTTATCTTTGCCTATTTGAGTCATTGTCGCTTCTTTTAAGCTTGGCTCAGTTAAACTGCCACGTTTTAATTCTGCGGCAAAGTGTAGCTTTACGGTTAATGTTAGCTGTTGCTGAACATAAATGTCGTTTGCTGAAATTTCCGATGTTATAAATAGATCTTGTTGCTTTCCTGCTTGAGGATCAGTTTCTGCTAAAACTTTAACATCAATGGCTTGGGTTGTTATTCCTTCAATGGTTAAAGGTGGAATAACAAAATCACCAGCAGCTTTGGCAATCAGCAAAGTGCTCCATGTGGTCGTGCGTGTTGTTTTAAAGTTCACCATACTCGTTTGTGAACTTACGGATGTTCTGCCAACAATAAAATCTTTTAATAATGTAGAAGTATTAAGGGCATTTGTGTTTACATCGTCATCAATGATGATTTTCAAAATAAATGACTCGTTTACCACAACAGGATTTTTGTCTATGGTGGCGCTAATTTGACTGGCAGCAAAAACATTACCTGCAATGGCAATAGTACAGAAGATAATGACTAGTAATGTTGTAATTTTTTTCATCGAGATTATTACCACTTTTTTGTTCCTTTTGCACTGCTTCGGTTATGGCGGCGCTTTTGATATTCAAGCTGCATTTTATTTCTGAGCAACATATATGGGTCATCGGTTACTTTATTAAGGAGCTGCTGATGCTTTTGTTTTGTTTCTTCGGCTAGTTTTTCTGCTGCGCGGAGCTGTGCAGGTGTTTGCTCAGGGTTAGTTTCGTCAGCTTTATTTTTTTCACTTTCTTGTGCTTCTTTCTCTTTTTGCTCCTGCTCTTTTTGTTCTTGAGCTTTTTCTTGTTGAGACTTTTCTTGCTCAGACTGAGGTTCTGACTCTTCGTTTTTTGTACCCTCTTGATCAGTTGAGCTTTGCTTGGACTCATCATCATTTTTTTGTTGTTCTTGATCCTTATCTTGGTTTTTGTTTTCTTGTTCTTGCTGATCTTCACTTTCGCCGTCTTGGCCTTTATTTTGATCTTTATTCTGTTCTTGCTGTTTTTTCATTTCTTCAAGATAAGTTTTATTCGCCTGAGCATCTTTATGTTGAGGGTCTTTTTCTAATACCTCAGTATAAGCTTCGATGGCTTCATCATAGCGGTCTAATTTTGCGAGGGCATTACCTTGGTTATATAACGCTTGGGGAGTCGTTTGTTGCTGAAATGCTTGTAAAGCTTGCTCATAATCTCCTGCGCGGTAATGGGCACTGCCTTGCCATAATTTATCTTCAAAGTTTTCTGCAGCTTGTTGATAGGCTTCATTATTAAATTGTATTTGAGCTTGTTGATCTTTGGTTTTCCACAAACTCTGCCATGTTTCTTGAAAATATGAACGCTCAGGGATTTCCTTACTTGCTGTTATAGCATCTTGGGCATAGCTTTTATCTACGGGCGCTAAAAACAAGCATAAGGGTAACAGAGCTAATAAACGTCCGCGGCGAAAGTAGGGTAATAATAAAGGTAAAAGTAGCAGTAACAGATAAGGACCAACTTCTTGCCATTGATCGCCGGTATTAGCTGATTCTTTTTTCTCTTGCTCTTCTATATCAAGTGGTTGTTGTAGTAGTCGATCAATATCACTATTATTATTAGTAATGGTCGAGTAGTAGCCTCTGCCTCTTTTAGCCGAGCCCTTAAGTGCTGAAATTGATAATTTAGGGACAATAATTGCGCCGGTGTTACCTTTCATTAGCTCACCATTAGTTAGCTTGATAGGTGCGCCAGTTTTACTGCCGACACCTAAAATATTCAAACGATGATTATTACTTCTGCTCCAATCAGTAATGTCCTGAATATCAATATTGTCTATGCCATCAGTAAACCAATAGATATCACCTTTTGCATGACCGGCATTAACAAGCATGTCATTAGCAAGAGTAAGTGCAGCATAGGGATTACTGCCAAGCTCTGGCATTAACTCAGGAGTAAGCGAGGGAAGTAATAACTTAATATTATTGATATCGTCGGTTAATGGACTAATGGTAAATGCATCACCGGCATAGGCAATAAGTCCTATTTCACCTTCATTTAGTTGTTCGAGTAAATCGACTGCTTTAAAACGCGCTCGTGTTAAACGATTCGGTGATATGTCTGTTGAATACATAGAGTACGACATATCCATAATGAGTACTGAGCCACGTGCTATTTGATATACAGGTTGTGGTAGTTTTTTCCAGGTAGGTCCAGCTAAAGCGGTAATAGCGAGTAAACCGATAATAAAAGGCAAGGACAGCGACAAAGATTTTTGCTGCTGTTGGCCATCTACTAATACATTGGCTAAATGTTTAGGTAATAATTGCTGCCAACCTGATTGGCTTAAGCGATATTTTTTGAGTAAATGTAGTGAAAATATTAGTGCTAGAATAGCTAATAACCACCATGGACGAAGAAAATGAAAATCACTCATATTATTGCTTCGCTCCCTTTAGGCTGAAAGTTGGTAAATTCACAAATAATAAATAAGCACAAGCTAATAATAATGCGATTGCCAGTGGCCAATAAAAAAGTGCAGTAAGAGGGCGCATTTGTTGTTGGTCTTGTTCTATAGGTTCTAGTTCGTCAAGTAATTGATATATCTTATTCATGTCACTACTGCTTTTTGCACGAAAATAATGCCCGTTGGTTTCACTTGCTAAACGTTGTAATGACTCTTCGTCTAATTCACTTGAAGGGTTAATGCGGCGTTTACCAAACAATGAATTTTGAATCATAACATCAGCGCCAATACCTACTGAGTAAATGGTAATACCTTTAGCCACTGCAAGCTCTAGTGCCTGATCGGGTGTTATTTTACCTGCGGTATTTTGTCCATCTGTTAATAATAATAAAACACGGTTTGATTTTTTCTTTTCGTCAAAACGTTTTACGGCTAGTGCAATTGCATCACCGATAGCCGTTTGCTTGCCGACAAGTCCAAGTACGGTTTCATCAAGCATTTGCTGAACCGTTTTTCTATCAAATGTCATTGGAGTTTGCATATAGGCGTCATCGCCAAATAATATTAGCCCTAAACGATCTCCTGTACGGCGTTCAATAAAATCGCCTAGTACGGCTTTTAACATATCTAAGCGATTAACTGTGCTGCCGTTCAATTCCATATCTTCAACTTGCATACTGCCAGATAAATCAACAGCTATCATCATTTCACGTCCTTCGGTAGGTACGTTCATCGCTTCTCCTAACCACTGTGGTTGAGTAGCAGAAACAACAAGTAAGCCCCAAATTAGGAGAAAAAGCAGTCGTGGAGTTCTTTTACTTTTTGCAGAAAAACTTTGCGCTGTTTCACCTTTAATTAAGTGCGGCATTTTTAAAGCAGATGCTTGGTTTTGGTTTTTAGCGGGTAACCATAACATCAATAGCGGTAAGGGTAATGCGAGTAAAACCCAAGGTAATACAAGGTTGATCATCAATTCGTTCCTTGTTTGTTTTGAGTCGATTCTTTCGGTATTTTCGGTGGTAGAGCCTGACTTAGCCACAAATGTGCAGCTTGTTTTAACGTACTATCTGATTCTATACTTTGGTTGGCTTGGTATTTACTGTTTAGTTGCTCTGCGCACAGTATTTGAAATTTTTCTTGATGCTTTTCTGCTAACTTATGCTTTAAAAAGTCCAGCAATTGCTTGCCATGTAATGACGCTATTTCTTGACGAGGAAAATATTGAAAGGCTGCCCATTTTAATAATGTCACTACGTGATCAGCATCATTGGTATTCTTTAATTGGTTTAATGCCGATTTTTTTGCTTTAGATAAACGGCGACGCTTTTGCCATTTCATCAGTAAAATAATAATTGTTATCATTAAACTAGCAAGTAATAACCACCAACCAAAAGCTATTGGGTAATTATGTACTGCATCTGGTAGATGAATGTCTTTTAATTGAGCTAAAGGTTGTTTTAACGCTCCCATGAGGCAATTCCTTCCGTTAGCTGTTGTTCTAGCGTTTGGCTTGCCGAATAATGAAGAATTCTTGCTCCGGCTTTCCTTAACTGTGCTTCCTTTTGCTGATTATACGTTTGAGCTTGCTGACGATAATTAGCTGAAGAGGCGGAGTCGCCAATCAATAGTTGTTGTCTTGATAGTCCATCTGTTACAGCAACACTCATTTTTTGTTTACTACTCGGTAAGTTGTGTTCTAAAGGGTCGCTTATTAAACAAACCACTAATTCACAATGACGACTTATGTGAGATAAATGGCGAATAGATTCTTGGTTAACATGATCACCATCGGTAATTATGTAGACTAAGCTGCCTGGCCTGGCAAGTTTTCGTAATCGAGCACAGTTTTCTTCAAAAGCGGTGAATATTTGCTGTTGAACATCGCGGTTATTTGCAAAATCTGCGGAGTTATTACTTTCAATATCTAAGGTATGTTGATGGGTTGCTACCAAATTATGTAAATAGTGCAAGACCCCTTCTTTGCGGCTACGCGGCTTTAGTTCGGTATGTTTATGCTGATTAAAAACAATACCGCCAATTCTGTCACCTCGATTTTTAGCATGCCAAGTGACCAACGCAGCTAAGTGAGCTGCCTGTACCGACTTAAATAAAAGTTGGCTACCAAAAAGCATTGAATGGCTTAAGTCGGTAACCACTAATACCGGGCGTTCTACTTCTTCGCGAAAAAGTTTGGTATGAGTTTTACCTGTTCTAGCGGTAACTCGCCAGTCGATAGCTCGAATGTCATCACCGTTTTGATAATGGCGTACTTCATCAAACTCCATGCCACGGCCTTTACTGCGAGATAAATAATTTCCCGACATTTGCCCATGCTGACTTTTGCGAGCCGCAAGATTAATTAGACTCGTTTTGTTCTGATATTGAATTAATTCATCGATTGTTAATTCAATACCATTACTGGCGATACTACTTAATATGCTGGTAACATCTTGCTGTTTTTGTACTTTTTTCTGACTAAGCCACATAAATATTCTTACAGGTTTTCGTTATTTTTTGATTTCTAAAAGACGTTTAAGCAACGGCAACTAGGCTTAATAAGTGATCAAGTAACTGATTGCTACTTATCCCTTCAGCTTCGGCTTGATACGTCATCAAAATACGATGACGTAAAACATTATGAAATACTGCTTGTACATCTTCAGGGCTAACAAAGTCACGATTATGTAACCAAGCACGTGCTCGTGAACAACGGTCAAGTGCTATGGTGGCACGTGGGCTAGCACCATAAGCGAGCCACTTCTTTAATTTGTCATCATATTTTTCAGGTGAGCGGGTTGCCATAATTAAATCAACAATATAATTTTCAATGGCTGGTGCCATATGAATTTCCATGACTTGATCGCGAGCGGAAAAAATATCACTTTGTGAAATTTCTTTAACGGGCTCTAGGCTTTCTTTTTTATGTTGTAATGCTTCACCGCGGTTGAGCTTCAAAATAGCTAATTCGCTCGCAGCATCAGGATAGTCAATTTCAACGTGCATCAAAAAGCGATCTAATTGCGCTTCAGGTAATGGGTATGTACCTTCTTGCTCAATCGGGTTTTGGGTTGCCATAACCAAAAATAAATCAGGTAATGGATAAGTATTGCGACCGACGGTAATTTGTCCTTCCCCCATGGCTTCTAATAAAGCTGATTGAACTTTGGCTGGCGCACGGTTTATTTCGTCTGCTAAGACCAAGTTTCTAAAAAGTGGTCCCGGCTGAAATTCGAAGGTGCCATTTTCTGGACGATAAATATCAGTTCCCGTTAAATCGGCAGGTAATAAATCGGGGGTAAATTGAATGCGGTGAAAATCAGCTTCAATACCATCAGCAAGTGCATTTACTGCACGTGTTTTTGCTAAGCCAGGAGGACCTTCTACAATTAAATGACCATTGGCAAGTAATGCGATAAGTAAATTCTCAACAAGGGCATGTTGACCGATAATTTGTTGAGATAAGTATTCTTTTAATGATGAAAAATGTTCAATTGCCATGCTCTCTACCACTTGCTTATTTTTAGAATGAAACCTGTGCGTATATATATAGGGTTCAAGCATCATAAAACAAGCAATTTTTTTGATTTGACATGATTTTTAACAATTTTTCTTTTAACTAATAATGCACATTTTTGTTGGGAGTTGTATTTTTTTCATTTCTCGTTAAAATGAAGGTATAAATAAGTGGTCAGACCTCTGGGTTTGAAAACGATAAAATTAAATATTTACGATAGAAGGGCAAGACATGACAAAAATGAATTTAACGACTCGTAACGGTGAACGAATCGCGGTAGTTGCAGGGTTACGTACTCCTTTTGCAAAACAAGCAACAGCATTCCATGGAGTGCCTGCAGTCGATTTAGGTAAGATTGTCGTTAATGAATTGCTTAAAAAACATGATGTTGACCCAGCAATTATAGATCAACTTGTTTTTGGCCAAGTAGTACAAATGCCAGAAGCGCCAAATATTGCTCGTGAAATAGTTTTAGGTACAGGTATGAATGTACATACCGATGCTTATAGTGTTTCAAGAGCATGTGCGACAAGTTTTCAATCTACGGTGAATGTTACCGAAGCAATTATGGCGGGTTATGTTGATGTCGGTATTGCTGGTGGTGCTGACTCTTCGTCAGTTGCACCTATTGGAGTATCGAAAAAGTTTGCCCGAATCTTACTAGATTTAAGCAAGGCGCGTAGCTTAGGTCAAAAAATATCGCTTATTCGTCAGCTTGGCTTAAAAGATATTTTGCCGGTTGCCCCAGCTGTTTCCGAGTATTCAACGGGAATTTCCATGGGACAAACCGCGGAACAAATGGCAAAAACTCATAATATTTCACGTGAAGCACAAGATGAGCTAGCGCATCGTTCACATACTTTAGCCACGAAAAGCTGGCAAGAAGGTAAGTTGGCAGGTGAGGTAATGACGGCCCACAGCGAACCATATAAAAGCTTTATCGACAAAGATAATTGTATTCGTGAAAATTCAGAGTTAGCCAGCTATAAAAAATTACGTCCTTGCTTTGATAGAAAACATGGCACGGTAACGGCGGCAACCAGTACTCCATTAACGGATGGCGCATCTGCCATTATTTTAATGCGAGAAGGGCGCGCAAAAGAATTAGGCTATCAACCACTAGGTTATATCAAAAGTTATGCTTTTGCTGCCATTGATGTTTGGCAAGATATGCTAATGGGACCAAGTTACGCAACACCATTAGCACTTCAACGTGCGGGTATGGAATTAAAGGACTTAGATTTAATTGAAATGCACGAAGCATTTGCCGCACAAGCTCTGGCGAATATGAAAATGTTTGCCAGTACTAAGTTTGCTCGTGAGCAACTAGGCCGTGATAAAGCCATAGGTGAAATTGACATGGCCAAGTTTAACGTAATGGGCGGCTCTTTAGCTTATGGACATCCGTTTGCTGCCACAGGTACCCGTCTAATTGTACAAACCCTAAATGAATTGAACCGTCGTGGTGGCGGTACAGGTTTAACAACAGCATGTGCTGCTGGCGGCCTTGGCGCGGCAATGATTGTGGAGACTGACTAATGACTTCACTAACAGATAACAATAAAGAAAATGATAAAGAGATTAACCAAGAGAGTAATAATATGAGTACCTTTACATTAATCCGCCAAGACAATGGTATTGCTCATTTAGTAATGGATGTGGTTGGCGAATCCATGAATACCTTGAAAGCTGAGTTTTCTGATCAAATTGATGAAGTATTAAAAGAAATACGTAATGACAATACGATTAAAGGCATTGTATTACTCAGTGGAAAACCTGACTCTTTTGTTGCAGGTGCAGATATTAATATGCTTGCTAGTTGTCAAAGTGCTAACGAAGCCACGGCTCTTTCTCAAAAAGGGCAAATGATATTTGATCAAATTGAAAGCCTTTCTATTCCAGTTATAGCCGCAATTAATGGTGCTTGTTTAGGTGGCGGACTTGAGCTTGCTATGGCATGTCATGCGCGTATTTGTAGCGACAATGGCAAAACTGCTTTAGGTTTACCAGAAGTACAACTAGGTCTATTACCTGGTAGTGGTGGCACACAACGTTTACCTAAATTAGTGGGTATTCAAAAAGCATTAGATATGATGTTAACCGGTAAACAGTTACGAGCTAAACAAGCCTTGAAAATGGGTTTAGTCGTTGATGTGGTGCCTAGCAGCATTTTAATTGTCGCCGCTGAAGAATTAGCCTTAGCTGCACAAGGGAAAGCCAGTAAAGTTAAGCAGAGCCAACGAAAAATAAGCACGTTAGATAAAGCGTTAGAAGGTAATGCAATTGGTCGCAATATTATTTTCAAACAAGCGACTAAATCAGTATTAGCTAAAACTAAAGGGAATTATCCATCACCATTAAAAATTATTGACTGCGTACGTGTCGGTATTGAAAAATCTTCATCGCGAGGTTATCAAACTGAAGCTGAGCATTTTGGTGAGCTAGTGATGACACCTGAGTCTGCACAATTAAGACAGATTTTCTTTGCGACAACTAACATGAAAAAAGAGCAGGGTATCGAAGGTGTTGATGCTGCACCTATTCGCAGTGTCGGTGTTTTAGGGGGCGGTTTGATGGGCGGCGGCATTGCTTTTGTAAGTGCGACTAAAGCTAATGTTGATGTGCGTATTAAAGATATCGCTCCACAAGGCATTAGCCATGCGATGAAATATGGTTATGATTTACTCAATAAAAAAGTTAAACGTCGCTTTATGCTAAAAAGTGAAATGCAAAAACAATTAGCGATGATTACAGGTTGCGTTGATTACAGTGGTTTTGCAAATGTTGATATGGTTATTGAAGCCGTTTTTGAAGATTTATCGTTAAAGCAAAAAATGGTTTATGACATGGAAAGTCATTGCTCAGAGCAGGCTATTTTCGCCAGTAATACCTCGAGCTTACCCATAGGAAAAATTGCGGAAAAAGCCCAACGACCTGAAAACGTCATTGGCCTTCATTATTTTTCTCCTGTCGATAAAATGCCACTAGCTGAAATTATTGCCCATGCTAAAACGTCTGATCAAACTATTTCTACAACCGTTGCTTTCGCAAAGAAACAAGGAAAAACCCCTATTGTTGTTAAAGACAAGGCGGGTTTCTACGTCAATCGTATTTTAGCGCCATACATGAATGAAGCGGCTTTAATATTACTAGAAGGCGAGTCCATTGGTAAATTAGATAAAGCGCTAGTGAAATTTGGTTTCCCTGTCGGACCAATGCAATTACTTGATGAAGTTGGTATTGATGTCGGCGCTAAAATAGGCCCAATTTTGCAGGCTGAACTTGGTGAGCGCTTTGCTCCACCGGAAGCTTTTAATAAGCTCCTTGCTGATAAGCGCTTAGGTAAAAAAGTAGAAAAAGGTTTTTACCTTTATAAAGATAAGAAAGGGAAAAAGGTTACTAAAAAACTTGTTGATGAATCTATTTACTCTTTACTAAATATTACAATTAAAGATCAAAAAACGAATTATGAACTGGTACAGCGCTGTGTTTATATGATGTTAAATGAAGCAGCAAGGTGTTTAGACGAAGGCATTATTCGTAATGCTAGAGATGGTGATATTGGCGCGATATTCGGTATTGGCTTTCCGCCATTCTTAGGTGGACCATTCCATTACATGGATACATTGGGCGCAGAAACACTGGTGACTAAGCTTAATCAGTGGAGTAATGAATTAGGTGAACGCTTTAAGCCCTGCCAAGCACTAGTCACCATGGCCGAAGGTGGTCACAAGTATTATGAATAAGTGGCAAGTTATCGCCACCTAAATGGCAAGTAAACGAAAAAAGAGGCAATTCATCGCCTCTTTTTTATTGCCTGTTTTACCATCTAAAAAAGTTGAATAAATACTCTAAATTAGTTATATTGCGCCGATAAATTTCCAAGTGTTTGTTCTCGTCATTTAAACGGTATGTATTATGTTGTTACTTTTAGGGTTTATTAGCGTTGTTTGTTCTTTATTTTTTTACTGTCAGGCATTACAAAGTGGCTTAGGTTTAAAGCGATGGGCATGTGCTGGATTGGTTTTCGGGCCATTTGTGTGGCCAATGTTTTGTATGCAGAAGCGTATGAAAGTGAATAAACTATTTGGTTTTACTGGTTTGATTTTAAAAGCTTAAGTGAGGCGTAGGTTCTGGCTTATTTGAAATGAGAACGACTGGACAAAATAAGACAGCTACCATCCGTGTAGCCATTTATTGTCTTTCTTTAAATAAGCTATTGAAAAATAGTTATTTAATAGTTCTTACTTCCACCAAACACTTGCAGGCATTTCTTTAATTTCAATGCTAGAAGCAATAGGGTTATTTTGAGATTTTGTCACAAACAGAGCTTTGAATAGATTAATCATTACTTACTCCTAGATTTTAACGGTACCGCGTAAACGGCCAATTGTATTCACGTCTAATTTTTGATCATTTATCTTAACGGTACCGCGTAAACGGCCAATTGTATTCACGTCTGATTTTTGATCATTTATCTTTACGGTACCCCGTAAACGGCCAATTGTATCAACATCTAATTTCTGATCATTTATCTTTACAGTTCCGCGTAAACGACCCACTTCATTAATGATTAATGAATCTGACTCGATAACTGGAGTTGGTGATGCTGATATTGCCATAGATAAAATAAGTGAGCTTAACATTCATATTTCCTTTAATTGTTATTATTAGATTTCATGAATGTTACTGCAGGGAATGTGCCAAAAAGTTAAGGCCTTATGAAATAAGGCCTTAAAGAGTATATTTTTATGAATGACTGATTAGTCAAAAAAATGGCTTCTGTTATACATTCAGATGAACATATATTAGAAAAAATGACGTTAACGTGACGCTTTACCAAAATTAGTTGATGCAGTGGTAATTTGGTGTGAAAGTAAATATTTCTGAAAGTCAGATTTAGGGAGTGGCTTACTGTATAAGTAGCCTTGTAGTTGTTCACAACGCAAACCTGAAAGGAAGCTTAGCTGTTGATTAGTCTCTACTCCCTCTGCGACTACTTGCATACCTAAGTTATGAGCTATGGTCACTATAGTCGCAACCATGTTACGTCCTTGTTCTGACTCTTCAATATCGTCAACGAAGGCTTTATCTATTTTCAGTGTATTGAGTGGGAATTTTTTCAAATAAGCCAGTGATGAATAACCTGTACCAAAATCATCTAGCGATAAATGAATCCCCATAGCGCGAATTTGTAGCATAATATCAATGGCTGCTTGAGGAGAGTCCATAACAGTACCTTCCGTTATTTCTAACTCAAGATACTTTGCTGGTAATTGACTCTCTTTTAAAATGTCCGCTATCATGCCGACTAAATTTGGTTGAGTAAATTGTACTGCTGATAAGTTAACGGCGACACGGCCATTAAATAGCCCTGCATCTACCCATTTCTTAGTGGCATAACAAGACTTCCTTAATACCACTTCACCAATATCAATAATCTGACCAGTTTCCTCGGAAACTGGAATAAATGTTATTGGGCTGATAATACCATTTGACGGCGTTTCAAAGCGGACCAGTGCTTCCATACCTGCAACTTTACCAGTGGCTATTTCAATTTTAGGTTGATAGAAAACAGAGAATGAGTCTTCTTTTAAGCCATAACGAATTAAACTTTCAATTTGCAGACGTTTCACTGCAGTTTTATTCATCGAGTCATTGAAAAATTGGTACTTATTACCGCCATTATTTTTAGCATGGTACATTGCCGTATCCGCATTTTTTAATAACTCTTGTGGTGTTGCGCCATCTTCAGGGTAAAGCACAATACCTAAACTACTAAATAAAACCACCTCTTGGCTTTTTAATCTGAGAGGTTGAGCAATGGTTGTTAAAACTTCAGTGGCTATGCTGGTTATCGTATGAATGTCATTGGTGTTCTCAATAATAATACTAAATTCATCGCCACCTAGGCGATAAACCGTGTCTTGCTTACGGCCTACAGCACGCATACGTTTTGCTACTTGACATAATAAAACGTCGCCGACTTCATGCCCCATAGAATCATTGATTTTTTTAAAGTTATCTAAATCAAAAACAAGCAAAGCATGTGGTACTTTTTTATTGACCAGTAGCGTTTGATTCGCCTGAAAATAAGAACGATTAGGCAAACCTGTTAATGTATCGCTATTGGCGAGTTTACGGAGCTCTGCTTCGGTTTCTTTACGCTTAGTAATGTCTGAAAATACCCCAACAAAATGGGAAATGCTCTTATTTTCATCATGAATAATATCAATATTTAAGTCGGTTAAATAAATTTCACCGTTTTCACGTACGCTTTCAATTTCACCGTGCCAACTACCTTTAGTAATAAGATGCTTTTTAACATCTTGAGTAAAAACTTCGGGGTATTGAGTAAACCTTAAAATTTTACCTAACATCTGTTTTTTAGATTTTTTGGTAATGCGCTGAAAAGATTTATTTACATCAACAATATTAAATTTTCGATCGTAGATGATCACAGCATCTGAAATGTTTTCAATACACTTTGCAAATAACTTTAAACGTTCATCAGCTTTTTTAATGCGGCTAATATCTTTGAGCGTTCCCGTCATTCGCGTAGGGGTGCCTTTATCATCGCGTTCAACTATTTTTCCGCGGTCGAGTACCCATATCCATTTATCGTCCTTATTCTTAACACGATACGTTGCTTCAAAATGATCTGTTCTATCATCAAAGTGCTCATTAATAGAATCGCGCACGCGGCTTATATCATGCTCATGGATATTGGTTTTGTCGGCACCTACGTTTCGTTTCCCATCTTGTGGGAATTCTAAAATCCCCCAAATATTTGAGCGGTATATCTTTCCGGTAATTATATTCCAATCCCACATTTCGTCGCCGCTTCCCCACAACGAAAGTTTTAAGCGTTCTTCACTTTTTTGAATTTGTAAGTGGTATAAACGTTTGTGACGCATTTGCTGGATTACATACGCTATGGCTGAAAAACAAAGTAGCGCATAAATTATAAGAGCCGTTTGAGACAGCCACCAAGGAGCCATTATATGGATATTAAGGGTGTTTTTCTTACCTTTAATCGTGCCTAATGAATTGTAAGCTTCAACTTCAAATATATAATCGCCGGGATCTAAATTTGTGTAAGTAGCAAACTGCTTATTTATTCCCGCTGGTATCCATTCCTCTTGAATCTCTTTTAAACGAAATCGATAAGAAATCTGATTAGGAAGGCTTGAATTAGGTGATGAAAATGCAATGTCAAAAGGGAATTGTTCATGACTTAGCGTTAATGTTTTCAAATTATTGATATTACGATTTATAGTGAATGTTTTTTCAGATTCGCCTGTTTGAATAAAAGTTTTTACATTTATACTTTCATTTTTAATAAATAAATCAGTAAATATAGGGGAGTTAATTTGTTGTTCTATATTTGCTATTTTTAATGGCGAAAGTTGATGAAAACCATTAGTTCCGCCAAAATAAATCTTTCCATTAGTCGCTTTTAATGAGGAGTTATAAATAAACCCATTATCGGACAAATGTAAGTCTTGACTGAAGTTACTTATATTTTTTGTGTTAGGGGAAATAAAACTAATAGCACCATTGGTGGATAACCAAGCATTTTCTTTTTCATCAATTTCAATTGAGTCTATAGCATTATTTATTAAACCATTACTTTCATTAAAATAATCGGTTGTTTTTTTCTCTTTATTATAAAGTAATACACCTTGTCCTGAGGTTAACCAGACCGAAGAGCCGTATGCTTTAATATTCCACACATCAATCATTGATAAGTTATTAACATTTAATAAATCATGATAAGTAATACTGTTTTCAACTATATTACTGGAGGTTATTTTTAAGCTTATTAGTTGATTATTAGATGAAAAAGTCCATAGGATATTATTTTCATCGATGTGTATCGCTTTTATTTTGTTTTGGTTGCCATCTTTAATTGTAAAGCGGTTGAATGTTTGAGTGGCTAATTGATAATTTGCCAATTGGCCATTAATATCAATAAACCAAATACTATTGTTTAATAAGTTAAACGTGTAGTTTTGGTCATAAAGAGATTCTTTTTGCCATAACGCTATTTCAGTTAATGTGTTTTTATGCTGAGAATAAATAAACAGTTGATTTGAAAAGGTATTTACCCATAAGTTATTGTTGTTATCGGTAATAAGTTGATTTATCTCTTTATTTTTAAGTATGTTTTTTGGAGTTATTTCTCCTGTATTACTGATATAATTAAGTCCTGATTCAAGAGCATAGAACCAAATTTTACCATCTGTTGTTTCTGCCAATGAACCTATCGTTGAACTCGGTGTACCTGACAAAAAATGAGCAAACCCTAAGCTGTCTTTTAGAAATAAGTTGAGACCCTCTCCATAGGTGCCTAACCATAAATTTTCAAATTTATCTTTAAATACAGAGTTTATCCAATTTGAAGATAAACTTTTGTCTGTTGTATTACTCGTATGTTTCGTTATTGAGCTTGTTTTCAGGTTAATAAGATTCAAACCATGCTTTGTTCCTACCCAAACAGTCGATTCATCTACTTGAGTGATACTGCGGATAATGTTGGAAATAAGCTTATTTGTTGGATGATCTATATGATATCGATCAATGATTGTATAATTTTGATCTAATACATAGATGCCTTGCTCTGTAGCTAACCAATAATGATTATTAATTTCTTTTATATCGAATAATGAATCAGCTGGAATAGTTATCTTCCAAAAGTTATTCTTTTTCTGTAGTGAGGATGAGTTATCCAAATTTTTACTGGCTAAGTAGATACCATTGTCGTAACCGCCAAACCAATAGTTATTATTAGAATCTTGGAATATGGTGTATATTTGTTTTATTTCTTCTTCAAGCCCATGAATTTTAACGTGTTTGAAGTTGTTGCTGTCAGAGTTGTATTTTTGGATTCCACTTGTTGTTGATACCCAAATATTCATTTTTTTGTCTTGATATATATCCCAAATCAGATCATCTTTTAATGAGTCACTTTTTCCTTCTTGGTGATAGTAGTTTTCAAAATTATCAAGCTCTACATTATATTTGCTCAAGCCTTTTTGAGTGCCAACCCAAAGAACACCGTCATTATCAACGAATACTTTGCGAATCCAGTTATTAGCAATTGAGTTTTTGTCAGCTAAGTCTTTGCGATAAAAGACAAAGTTTTTACCGTCATACCTATTTAGGCCATCTTCTGTTGCAATCCAAATAAAGCCGTCATGGTCTTGTGTGATGTCAAATACGTTATTCTGGCTTAAACCATCGGCAGATAATAAATGTTTGAATTTTAGCGCCGCTTGGCTTGATAAAGAAGTGTTTTGTGTGAGTAACTCGTCAACAGAGTTTATTTCTTCGGCAATTACTAAACCGGAAAAACTTAATGCTAAGGCGAATGAACACAAACTGAAAACGGAAGTGAGTTGTTTACAAATATATAAACGAATTTGAGAAAAATAATTAAGCACTAATACGACCTTGGATAAAAACTTAAATAATACTTATTTACATGGTTTCAGAAATATCAACAGTTAGTTTATTCATTAATTGAACATACGTGATTTGATATTAAGTAAATTAAGCAAGCAATGTTATATTTTATTAGTTATTTTTATTGCATTAAACCCTATTTAAAATGATGGCTAGGGTTAAGTCAACTTTTTTACACATTTGTTGCAATCAGCTTATGAAAGCCATTTATTTCTTTATCGGCAGGTTCAGTATTTTCTTTGACAGTTTCTTAATATTTCTGTAATAGTTTCATTAGCCTGAAGTGTTTTTTCTTCGTCTTGCTCGGTATCTTCTTGATGGCTGGTCAAGATTATTCTATCGGTATTTATATTTGAAGTCAGTTGCTGGCTAATGAAGTCTTTAATATCGCTAAGTGTTAACGATAAAATCACATCAATCAATTGCTGTTTTTGGTCAAAAGTGACTTCTTTATTACAAATAGATGCCCAGAATCGTTGGCTTTTTATCCGTAAGCTTGAATCTTTTTCTTGTAACTGACTCGCCAAACCTTGTTGAATATGAAGCCAGTTCTCATCAGACAGTTGGGATAATTTATCTTTTCCTTGGCTAATAAATTGGCTTATTTCTGATACTAACGTATCAGCGTCAACATGTGGCGATTGAATATAAAAAGCAATACCAGGGTAGCGATTAATGGGAATAAAACCAACACCCACTAAATAACCAAATTGTTTTTCAGTGCGCATCTCTTGGAAAAATAATGGCGATAATATTTGATTGGTTATCATGGTTTTAGCAACTGAGGCTAAACACTTATCTATCATAGGGTAATATACTACTGCCGCGTGGTCATGTTCAGGCAATTGTAAAGGGAGATGAATTCCGCCTTGTCCTTTTATGTCTAATACAGGAATTTTAACGCTATGCTTGTTTGCATAACGTTGATTAAATGTAGACTTTAATAGTTGAGTGAAATTTTTAGCATGCTCAGTTACCCAATTTCCGTGTATTAATGCTTCAACCGTTATTTCATCGAATAGATGCTTTCTAAAGGTCGTGAATTCATTAAAGGATATATTTGATAGAGCGTTGGCAAGTTCATCACTTGTTGGGTTTTTCGGTTGCATGGTTGAGCTTAACACTGAAAATAACTGCGAAATAGACTTACTCGTCTGTGCATTATGCCAGTGGTTGATTAGCTGTTTTTTAAACAACTCAAATTTTTCTTGCGCAAAGACCTCTCTATTTAGACTTTGTAATAGTTGCTCAAGTAGTTGTTCTTGCTTGGTGCTAACGCCTGAAAGTTGTAGCGTCATGCCCCCTTGGTGAGAAAATAAGTGATAATGAATACCGGCAAGTTCAGCATCGTAGTGCTGTTCAATAACAGCATCGCTGTAGAGATCAACGAATAACCGGTTCATGGCAATATGTTTACTATCTTTTATCGTAATAGGTGCATCAATGCCTAAATAAATATAGCCTTTAGGTACTTTAAAAGTATTATCTTGTTTAAACCAAACAGACAGTCCATCAGTATTTTCAATTAATTCAGGGGTGTTTTGTTGTTTTAATGGTTGTTCACATTGATAAGTTTTTGGCTCATGCACTATATACGAATTTTGTTTCGGTAAGAAACATGTGGATGAAGGCTTTTGTGTTGCCCAGTATTGCATATCACTCGATGATATTTTATCAACGCTATAAGGCACTTGGTACCAAAAGCTCTTCTGTTTAAATTCATTCTGTTGGCTAATATGAATAATGCGCATATTATCTATTGATAAATAGCTTAGTAATACATTAATACTTTCTAGGCACATACCCTCCATGATGTAGTCACCATAAATGTAATCATCTTCAGCATAATGCTGCATATTAATAACTAACTGACAAACTGAGTCTATGGGTTTTAGCTTCTCTTGATAATTGAAGGATAAATTAGCAATGGCTTGTTTTTCTTGATAATAAAACTCATCAATCGGACTACTCTTCATTAAGTTAATATAAGAAAAAATAGCATTAATAATTTCATTAATATGCGATTCGCCTAATTCAGTAAGCGAAATACTTAAATTGAAGTCTTTAAAATTTGAGCCATTTACGCCTGAACCAGCGGTTAATCCAAGGGCCCATTGTTGTTTTTTTAGATAAGATAGAATGCTACCTTTGCCTTCGTGGCCAAGTAAATAAGCGAGAATCGATTCAGGCTTATGGCGATAAAGTGGATCAATGCTAGGCATAGCAAAACTAACAATAAGTTGGCGATCGTTTTTAACCGGCTTTATGTTGATTTTTATTTGTTGGTTTTCAGCTAAATATAAAGGCTCATTAATTATTGCTTTATCTTTGCTCGCTGGCTTTATACCGATAAACTTTTCATGGGCTAATCTTGTTAACTCATCGATACTTTGTGGGCCCTCTAAAACCACTGTCATGGCATTAGCTCGGTAATGAAGATGAAAAAATTCACGTATTTCAGTAGTTAAGTCACTGTCTTTTCTATCAGCAAGGGTATCAATTGAGCCCACTGAAAATTTAGAAAAAGGGTGAGCTTGATTAATTGTTTCTTTGTGCACATCGTAAAGGCGTCGGATGTCGTCTTTGAGTTTTAACTTAAATTCAGCATCAACATTTTGCCGCTCTTTTTCGACGAACTCTTTTGATAAGAGCGGACTGATAAAGAATTGACTAAAGCGGTCTAAAGCTACTGAAAAATGCGAGTGGTGAATATCAAAGAAGAAACAGGTATGCTCGGTAGCTGTCCATGCGTTATTACTTCCGCCATGTTGACTAATATATTTCTGATATTCGCTACCATCAGGATAAGATTTTGTCCCTAAAAATAGCATATGCTCAAGAAAGTGAGCTAAGCCTTCGCGGTCTTCAGGATCGCTAAAATGGCCTATATTCACCGCTAAAGCGGCCGCAGATTTATTGGTTTGTTCATTGTGAACTATTAAAACTCTTAGGCCATTGGCTAAGGTTAAGGTTTTATAGTGCTTAGTGTCGTTTGGGCTTTGTTTCAACATAGGCTCCGGCAAACACTGCAACAAGCCTAAAAATGTGCTCATTATTAGGCTAAGCGTTTGTTTATAAAATTATTTTATTGTTATCTAGTTAAACTACCCGATGCAATTACTAGAGTCTATTGTATTCTTAAATTATCTATTAATTATCTATACTATAGACCTAAATAAGCGCTAAAATGCCAACGTTTTGAAAAAATGATGTTATTTGGAAAGTTTATGCGAATATTTGTTATGCGACATGGTCAAGCAGAGCCTATGGCTATTTCTGATCAACACCGCGAATTAACTGAACATGGTAAAGTTGAAGTCGCAAAGATAGCGGGCGTTTTGTTAGAAGATCAATTAGTTTTCGATGCTATATATGTCAGCCCTTATATTAGGGCGCAACAAACAGCTAATATTGTAAAAAGTGTATTGGTAACACCCACGTCACTAACCACACTTAACTTTATTACACCCAATGATACCGCGCAGTCTTTACTAGATTATATTTATTGTCATTTTTCAGGGCAAGATGAGGTAAGCGAAAAAAATATTCTGGTCGTTTCACATATGCCATTGGTGAGTTATTTGGTGGCAGAGTTTACTAATGGCCAACACGCACCGTTATTTCAAACAGCTTCGGTTGCCGAAATTGACTATAACGTAAATACTATGCAAGGGCAGTTAATTTCTCACAGCGCCCCGTTTTAAGTAAAATCGGCAAACCTGTCTTTAAGTTCAACTAATACCAATAAAGCGCCATTGCCACCCCATTCAAGTGGTGCTTGATGAAAAGCCATTACATCAGGATGTTGCACAAGCCAATGCGGTACTTTATTTTTGAGTACCCTTGAACCTAAGCCGTGCACAATACACACACATTTAGCATGTTCCTTTTTACACGCATAGAGTAAAGCAGCTATTTCAAGTTTAGCCGCTTGTTGGTCTAAACCGTGTAAGTCTAAAATTAGATCTGGTGCGTACTGACCTCGACGTAGGTTTTTAGCTTCGAAGCTGTCAACGTCTTCTCTGACATACTTCATCGGGCCTTGTTGATTTAAATGGGGTTCAAATTCATCAGAAAAATAAAACTCAGCGTCTTGTTTACTTTTATTACTCGCTTTTGCTCTAGCTGCTTTTAACGACTTATTTTGCTCCGCCTTTTTAACAGGTTTGATTTTATCTTGCACAATTGCTTTTACTTGCCCAATAGATTGCATGAATAAGTCTTTTTCATCACCCGTCGTCGTGTCTTTATTTTTCATATTTATAGCTAGTAGCGGAAAACTGTTTAAATTTTAAAAACATCTGTGGGCAATAACAAGCAAAAGGTTATAATATGTCGCATAAAATATCGAAAGTCATAAATTGAGAGTGAATGTGAACGAAGTTGATTATTCTGCGCTAACAGATGAATTACATACCATTGGCGATTATTTACGTTTTGCGACGAGTGAATTTAATCAAGCCGAGCTATTTTTTGGTCATGGTACTAATAATGCGTGGCACGAGGCGATAACCCTAGTGATGTTTGCGGTGAACTTACCTATAGAGTTAAGTGAGCAAGTATTCAATTGTCGGTTAACTGTGAACGAAAAATTAGCCGTGATAGCGTTAATCAATCGCCGTATTACAGAACAGCTTCCCGCTGCTTACTTAACGAATCACGCCCAGTTCGCAGGATTACCTTTCTACGTCGACGAACGTGTTTTAGTACCACGTTCGCCTATTGGTGAACTAATTGAACAACATTTTTCACCGATGTTTTCAGAGGATACTCCTCCTCAACGAATTTTAGATTTATGCACAGGTAGCGGCTGTATTGCTATTGCTTGTGCGGTTGGCTTTCCAGAAGCTGAAGTTGATGCGCTCGATTTGTCGGTAGATGCGTTGAATGTTGCACAAATAAATATTGAAAATCATGGTTTAACAGAACAAGTTATTCCAATTCAGTCTGATGTTTTTTCTGGGATCCAAGGGCAATGTTATGATTTAATTGTAACTAATCCGCCTTACGTAGACCAAGAAGATGTTGATGCATTGCCGCAAGAGTATTTACACGAACCCGTAATGGGCTTAGGTTCAGGTTTTGATGGTTTAGATATAGTGCGTGAAATTCTTGCACAAGCTGCTAGCCACCTAAATGATAATGGTGTTTTAATTTGCGAAGTGGGTAACTCACAAATTCATGTGGAACACGTTTACCCTGAGGTTCCTTTTACTTGGTTAACGTTTGAGCGTGGTGGTCATGGCGTATTTATGTTGACCAAAGAGCAATTAACACAGCATCACGACAGTTTTACACAGGCATTTGAACAAAAATAAGTTTTTTCGTATTAATCCTAGAGAGAAGTGAATTCATGTCAGGCAATACCTTTGGAAAATTATTTACCGTAACCTCATTTGGTGAAAGCCACGGCTTAGGTTTGGGCGCTATTATTGATGGTTGTCCTCCAGGTTTAGAACTCTGTGAAGCTGATTTACAGGACGATCTCGATCGCCGCCGGCCTGGTACTTCTCGTTATACTACCGCGCGCCGTGAACCAGATAAAGTCAAAATAATGTCGGGTGTTTTCGAAGGTAAAACGACTGGAACACCTATCGGATTATTGATTGAAAATACCGACCAACGCTCTAAAGACTACGGCGATATCGCACAAAGCTTTCGTCCGGGTCATGCTGATTACACCTATTGGCAAAAATATGGTATTCGCGACTATCGTGGTGGCGGACGCTCTTCTGCACGTGAAACGGCAATGCGCGTTGCTGCTGGCGCGGTTGCTAAAAAATTCTTAAAACAAAAATTTGGTATGGAAATTCAAGGCTGTGTAACACAAATCGGTGATGTGTGTGCAAGCAGTATTGATTGGGATATTGTTGAAAATAATCCTTTCTTCTTTCCTGATGAAAGTAAGCTAGAAGACCTTGATGAACTACTACGTGGCATTATTCGTCAAAAAGACTCTATTGGCGCAAAAGTCACCGTGCAAGCAACCAATGTGCCTGTTGGTTTAGGCGAGCCTATCTTTGACCGTTTAGATGCTGATATTGCTCATGCGTTAATGGGCATTAATGCCGTAAAAGGCGTTGAAGTTGGCGATGGTTTTGCGGTAGTTAATCAAAAGGGCTCAGAGCATCGTGATGAATTAACCCCTGATGGTTTTTCAAGTAATCATAGTGGTGGTGTTTTAGGAGGGATTTCTTCAGGGCAAAGTATTGTTGCTAATATTGCCATGAAGCCAACTTCTAGTATTGGTGTTAGTGGTAAGACGATTGATTTATCTGGCCAAGCAACTGATCTTATAACCAAAGGTCGACATGACCCCTGTGTTGGGATCCGTGCTGTACCTATTGCTGAAGCGATGTTAGCGTTAACTTTGATGGATCACTTTTTACGTAATCGTGCCCAAAATGCTGATGTAATTAGTTGTACACCTGATATCGAAGCATAACCAACATGTCTATCGAAAATTAAAAGTAATGGCATCAGCAAATTTTACTAAGCTCTCAGCTGGCTATTTTTGGTATTTCGCTATCCTGGGACTTATTGTTCCTTTTTTGCCAATTTTTCTTGATGCAAAAGAATTTAGCTCAATTGAAATTGGCGAAATACTCGCCATTATTACCGCTACAAAAATAATCGGTCCAACATTGTGGGCGTTTGCAGCAGATAAATGGGGTCAGCAATTATCGATTATTCGGCTTGGCTCTCTACTTGCTCTACTCAGCTTTTCTTTGCTGTTTTGGCTTGATGGTTATTGGCCACTCACTTTTTGTTTAGCCATTTTTAGTCTGTTTTGGACGGCAATTCTTCCCCAATTAGAAGTGCTTACGCTTAACTCGATTCGTAGCAGCAATATAATTTATGCCCGTATTCGTTTATGGGGGAGTATTGGTTTTATTTTTCTGGCGGTGTTAGCGGGCGATTTAATTGAACGCTTTTCAGAAAATGCATTTACTTATTTAGGCTTGTTTGTTTTAAGCGCACTTTTTCTGTCAAGCCTACAAATGAAGTCGATTAGAAAAGTTACGGTCAATCCTCAAGAAGTCAGCCCAATAATCGATAAAATTTTTAATAGAGGGTTTGTGCTGTTCTTTTTTGCAGGAATGATGCTACAAATGAGTTTCGGCCCTTATTATGGATTTTTTGCCCTATATTTACGTGAACTTAATTACCCAGGTTTTGCGGTAGGGGGCTTTATCACCATTGCCGTACTTGCTGAAATTATCATTTTTCTTTATGCGAGTTTTTTCTTTCGTCATTTTTCTTTGAAGACATTGCTTGCTATAAGCATATTACTGACCGCCTTACGTTGGTTTATTACCGGCAGTTTTGCTGATAATGTTGGCTTGTTAGCCGTCACTCAATGTCTTCATGCTTTTAGTTTTGGCTTATATCACAGTGCATCTATTGGATTTATACATCAACATTTTTCGTGTAATCAGCAAAGTCGTGGCCAAGCTATTTATATTGGTGGGGTTTATGGCTTAGGTGGTGCAATTGGCGCTTATTTAGCTGGTGCTTTTTGGCTAGATGGCCAAGGTAGCGAGCTTAGTTATAACCTTGCGATGATAGCTGCGCTATTAGGCACTTTACTTATTTTATTTATGCCAAAAGATATAAACAAATCGACAAAGTAATAACAAATTAGCCTATTTATTATTGTGTTTGGTTATGTTCAAAACTATTATTAATTCTATAAAGTCTTTGATTATCCATTTTTGCAAATTTATTGGAGTCACATGAAATTTTTTTTCTGGTTAGGGATCTTGATAAATGGACTTAGCTTTTCCTGTTTAGCCGAAAAAATTTATATCGGTATGGAGGCTTTTCCACCATTTGTTGATGCACAAGGAAAAGGTCTAACTATCGATATGCTACATGCTATCGAAGATGTTTCTGATCTTGAATTTACTATTGAGATAATGACCTACGCGCGCGCAAAACATCAATTAAAAAACCACCGTATTGATATTATCGGACATACCCCTAAGAATTTAGAAACAGCTCAGTTCTATCAATATGCGCAAGAGTTAGAATGGATCGTAGATACTACGTCAGATATTTTTGTTTTTGATCGTAAACACCTTGATCTAAGTAAACTTACAAAAGGGCGGGTAGGTACTACGCTAGGTAATGCCGATTTTTTTGCAAAGCAAATGAACATTTCACGAGACAAGTTTATCCAAACGGCAACTGTGTCGCAGTTAGTTAACATGTTCATTAAGCGCCGAATCGATGTTTTAGTATATGAGCGTGTTTCTGTGATGACCTTATTGCAAGAACATAAAGTAACAGACGTTTATTATCAATCTATTGGCAAAGTACCAGCGAGTCTTGGTGTTTATAAAAATGCAGCAGGGGATAAGTTAAAGAAACAACTTGATGAGTTCATTAAGCAACTACCACTCGATGACATTTTTTCGGGATACTTGCAATACACGACCTTACCAGATAAAGGTAAAGTACCAATCGTTAAATAGCTCGACTACTCGTTTAAGCGGGATATATGCCTATCATAGTTAAAGAGGATCGAGATCAAAGCAATAATGTGAAAACTGTTATATTATTGTTATCTATATCATTTCTCATAAGAATTTTTATCTATGTCGCAAGCCCAGCAATTAATTTATGTTACCAATTCTCAAGGCCAATATACTTATGTGAATGAAGGGTTTTCCGAGGCAATAGGATATTCTGAGCAGGAATTATTGACACTCGATAGCCATCATATCACTCATCCAGCAATGCCGAAGTCTTTAATCGATGAGCTCTCTACAACCCTCAATAAAGGCTTTTCTTGGCAGGGGGTTTTGTATATTAAAAACAAAGAGGGCAAAGATGTTTGGCTAGATACATTCATCACACCTCAATATCAACTAGGCGAAATTATTGGTTATCAAGCCATTTGTAATATTGCCAATCAAACCTTAACTCATCAAGCCCAAAAAATTTATCATGCGATCAATCAAAAACAAAGTTTAACAACATTTGAATTGACGAAAAACCATAAATTTATTTTCTTAAGTTTACTTACGCTTATTTCACAATTCTTTATTTTTACTCATTTTGGTTTACTAACAACACTTTTAGTTGCCTTTGGTGCTGTTGCTCCGATTTTAATTTTTTGGCTGGATATTTTTCCTACTGCAATCCGTGCCCAGAAAATGCAAAGTGTTTACGACTCTATCTCTCGGAAAGTTTATTTTGGTAAGGGAACCGCTAGTGTATTTGACTTCAACTTTTCGATGCTTAAAACAAAAATAAAAGCTATTTTAGAAAGAACATTAGATGCGGCTAAACCGATAAAGTTAGTGATGAATAAGGTGGCACTTGGTGTTAATGACACTAAAGATAATTTAGCTTTTCAGAAGAAAGAAATGGAACAGTTATCTGATGCGATGGGAGAGATGCGTGCATCAACGTCTGAAATTGCCGAAAGCACAGTAAATGCAGCTACCGATCTTGATAGCACGTTTAAGCAATGTGAAGAAGCGCAGCAAGGTATCCATGAGACAACCCATAGAATTAAAGATCTTGCTCAAGAAGTTGAGGCAGCATCAGCATCAGCAAAGTCGTTAACAAACTCGGCTAATAATGTCGGTGCCTTAATGGAAGACATTCAGTCTATTGCGGATCAAACAAACCTTTTAGCGTTAAATGCGGCTATTGAAGCGGCTCGGGCAGGAGAACATGGACGCGGCTTTGCTGTAGTTGCCGATGAAGTTCGAAACTTATCTTCTCGTACGCAAGATTCAGCTAAAGAAATTCATAGCAGGTTATCCATTATGCTAAAAACCATTGAAGAATGGGTTACGTTAATGGCCAAGAATAAAAGTGATGCGGAGTTTTGTGTTAAAGCTGCTGAAGAGTCTAATGAAAAAGTTGTTCGTGTTGTTGAAAGTATACAGTCAGTGACTGACTCCGCTAATCAAATAGCAACTGCGGCAGAAGAGCAAAGTGTTGTGTCAGATGAGATTAACAATCACATTTTGGAAGTACATGAAGCACTTGACAAAACATGGACACAAACAGAACAGGTTGCCGAGCAAATGACCGCACTTGAAAAAAGTGTTGAAGATATTGCTAATGTTGCCAATACTTTTATTCCTCAAAAAAGATAGTATTAATGCTATAAAAGTTATCGTTTGTCGCATCGATAACTTTGATAGCTTTTCCTCTTAGCCATCAATAGATATATAGAATGTAACGTTTTCATAACATTAGCTCATACATTTCACATGAATATTTACTGATTCCTCTAGACAAATAATCATCATTTCAATTATAAAGTGTTCATCTAAAAATCTTAGGATCAACTATGAACATTTTACGACTCCCTGTTTTAGTGTTTTCACTGCTAATTATCGCCTTTCACTCAAATGCTGAGTTTAGTGAAAATATGACGATTACCGAGATTCATCAGCAAATGAAAACTAAAAAGATCAGTAGCGAGCAATTGGTTTCGTTTTATTTAGCGCGTATCAAAAAGTTTGATGATAACGGCATGGCATTAAATTCCGTGGTGCAGTTAAATAAACATGCACTTGAACAAGCGAAAGCACTTGATCAATATTTCAAAGAATACGGTTTAAAAGGTAGGTTACATGGTATTCCTGTTTTATTAAAAGATAATATTGATACCACTGACGGTATGGCTAATACAGGCGGTTCTACGGCTTTAGCTAATAACTTCCCTACAGATGACGCATTTTTAGTAAAACAACTTAAAGATGCCGGTGCTATTATTTTAGGAAAAACCAATTTAAGTGAATGGGCAAATTTTCGCTCAACAACTTCATCAAGTGGTTGGAGCGGCCTATATGGTCAAAGTAAAAACCCTTACGATATAACAACCAGTCCATGTGGCTCTAGTTCAGGCTCAGGTATTGCGGTATCAGCCAACTTTGCCACGGTCACTATAGGTACTGAAACAGATGGTTCTGTTACTTGTCCGGCTGCAATGAATGGTGTTGTTGGAATTAAACCAACATTAGGTACTGTGAGTCGTGATGGTATTATTCCTATTGCCCATAGCCAAGATACCGCAGGCCCAATGGCGAGGAGCGTTACCGATGCCGTTATTTTATTAAGCGCTATGGTCGCCGTTGATAACGAAGACTCTGATGTGGTTTCGTCAAATATTCAATATACCTCTCATTTAAAGCTTGATGGCCTAAAAGGCAAGCGTATTGGTATTGCTCGAAACTTAACGGGTTACCATAAAGGTTTAGATAAAGTATTCAATCAAGCAGTAGCAGCTCTAAAAAAACAAGGCGCTATTATTATTGAGGACACTAATTTCGAGAATACCGATCAATGGGGTGATGCTGAATTTGAAGTCTTATTATATGAATTTAAAGATGAGTTGAATAAATACTTAGCGAAAACAGCTGATGGCATACCTAAATCATTGTCGGAAATGATTGAGTACAACAATAAAAATGCTGATGTTGAAATGAAGTATTTTGGTCAAGAGCTTTTTATAATGGCGCAAGCTAAAGGCAGTATTACTGATGAAGTTTATCTTGAAGCACTTGCGAATGCGAAGCGATTAACGCAAGAAGAGGGCATTGATGCGTTATTGAAAGAACATGACCTAGATTTAATTATTGCGCCAACAACAGGTCCTGCTTGGAAAACTGATTGGGTGAATGGCGATCATTATTTAGGCGCTGCATCTTCGGCTGCTGCAATTTCAGGTTATCCACATATTACTGTGCCAATGGGCTATGTTCATGGTTTGCCGGTTGGTTTATCAATGTTTTCAGGCAAGCTACAAGAAGGAGTATTGATAGAAGCGGCCTTCGGTTATGAACAAAGCACTAAGCATCGAGTGTCGCCAAAACTACAATAAAGTGTAAATACCACAGAAACTACAGGGTAGATAAAAGTCTGTTACAGGTTAAAATGCTTTATACATAATCGTTTTATGTATAAAGCATCTAAAGCATTTATGGATAGTTAATGTCGGTATCTTTTGGGTCGAATTGGTTAAAGAGTTTATCAATTTCACTATCATAATCATCAAGTTTATTTTTTTCATCGTTTGATAATTTTTCATATCCTTGATTAAGAATATTATCTATTTTATCGAATATCCCCTCTACACCTTCATCATCAACATTGCTTTTTTCAAAGAGTGCATTTAGCTGTTTATTAAGACCATCGAGTGTTTTTTTCTGCTCGGTACTTAATTTCGAAGTAAGTAAATCTTCACTTTGCTGAAATAGCTTATCTACTTCCTCACTAAAATTATCGTCTAGCTGCATGTCTTGGCTACCTAACAGTTCATCTAATTTAGTGTTAATAGCTGATAGCTTCTCTTTCTCCGAGGGTGTTAATTGCTTTTCAGCTTGCTCAAAAACGAGGTCGATTTTATCAAATAACGCATCGGCATTCTTCTGTTCTAATTCGGAAGGAGAGCTTTTACTAAAGAGTTCATCGAGTTTAGCGTAGCTTTCATCTAAGAATTTTTGCTGCTTTGGGGTAATGTGGGATTGATATATCGCGTCTGCTTGATTAAAGAGTGAATCTATCTTTTGGTGAGACATTCCTTGTGAAGAAATCGAGACTTCATCAGTGGCGGAGTTAACGATAGGTTGAGAATTCAGCTTTTTATCATTGTTAATTTTTTGACTATCAATATCATTAACCCCTTGGGTACTCTTTAAGGGAGAGTCAAAATTCTGGGTGATTTTCATATGATTCCTTAGAATGGATATCTATTTAATATCAACAAAGTAGCAAAACATTTTGTGTATTCATATATTGTTTTGTACCCTTAAGTATCGGAATGTACAAATATGGGGATTTAAAGAAGTGAGTCTTGAAAAGTAACTGGGTGGGCGTACTAATGATGACTGAACGCACATCAAGCTTATAGGGTAATGTAACCCGGATGCATGACTTGATAATGGTTAATGCTTATTTTGCCAGTCAGTAAGCTCTTTTTTCGTATCGATATCTATTATGGCGTTTGGCATTGATAGTGTTTGAAGTTTTTCTTTATTTTTGTGTAAAAGTGCTTTTGCGCCTTTGTCACCTTGTAAGGTCATTAAGTCGGAAAAATAATGACAAGGAAATATAGCGGGTGGCATCATCTTTTGCTCCGCTTCGGCACAAATTATTTGTGCTGGCGATTTAAGTGATAGCTCAATTAAACGAACATAATCATTAGAATCTAACGCTACTTGATCCGCTAGTGTGATCATTATATGGCTAACGTCAGTTTCAGTTTTACTATCAAATTCACTTTCAGTGGAGGTGATTATTTCAACCGATTGAGCTATGGTATGACCTAAGCCCTGATGGGCATCTTGACAATAAATCAGCGAAAATTGTTCACCGAGTTTTGTCGATATTTGTTGGTGATAGCGACCGGTTGCAACATGAATATTAGCAGTGCTGATGTTGAGTGAACTCAAAGCAGCAGAGATGCGCTGTAATACATGTTCGAGTAAACAAAGCGAATCATCGCTTAATTTTACTTTGGCTAATAACTTTATGTCACCAAATCGTTCACTCTTACCCGCGCCTAAAACGATGACTTTCAACTTATAGTGTTCACTACTCATAACAAAGACTACTCATAATACTCGGCTTATTGATAACGCATTTTTGCCATATAAACTGGCATGACATTCAGCAATAATTGATAGCGCAATACTTTCAGGTAATGTTCCGCCGATGTCTAAACCAGAAGGACCAGCAAAAACAAAGGGTAAGTTATCCTCTTTAACTTCTGCTCGAAGGATAACTTGTTGTTTTCTTTTCAACGGACCCAGTAAGGCGAGATATTGCAGAGGCGTTGCAGACAATGCCTTAAGTGCTTGGGCATCTAAAGAGACATTGTGGCCCATCAGTACTGCAGCATTGACCCCTTCTTGACTCGCAAAAGAGGTTAATATTTGAGCTGTACCTTTAATAATGTGGTCAACGTCTGGGAAGTATTCCCTTCTTGCATTCGCAGGGCGGGGATCCCATAAAGAAACTTTCCAGCCCAATTGTTTAGCTATATTTACTAAAGGGCGAGCGTCAATACCACCACCGACCACTAGCAGATGAGGTTCGGGTACTATGGGAGTCGCTAACCAATCAGCGTCACTATTATTTT